>Ga0265327_10000162_pt1 | contig 144118 bp, 153 predicted proteins | sample 41621metaG_FD_202089 | JGI IMG/M metagenome (GOLD analysis project Ga0265327, IMG submission 202089) | Rhizosphere microbial communities from Carex aquatilis grown in University of Washington, Seatle, WA, United States - 4-16-21 metaG | ecosystem: Host-associated > Plants > Roots >... | reverse complement strand
ACATATGTGATTCAAGTTATTAATATGAATCGAAGTATGAACTATAAAAGAGGGGTTGCAATTAGCCTGCAAACTAGGTTGCATTTAGAATGAGAATTCACCCTTTCTAAGTTGACAACATTAATTGTTGTGGTATATTATGAAAAAAGACGAACATTGACTCAATAGGCTTTAGACAGGTGCGCCATTGAGCACCAGATTAAGGAACTAAATGAAAATTGGCATCGGAGACATGACAAACCTCAACGGACAACTGAACCTCTTCCTCACGGCCGAAAATTTTGATGATAAGATGACTCTTGCTGCACTCCGCAACAAACTGTTACCTGTTAACCTCAAGGCGCGACAGCTCGATTCGGACGGAATCAGTACTGAAGTTCTCGTTATTCCCCTGGAACACCTGATCGCCCAAAAATACGCGGTTGGCACCAAGGTTATTTTCAACTCCAAGCACGGGAAAAACCCTAACAGCGGTAAAACTGCCGAAGTGACTACCCATGGCAATGGCACTGATGAATCAGGTGTTGCCCACGGGATTACGTTCGAGGGTGGTCACCAGATGTGGGCTTACCCGCAGGAATTGAAGCCGGTTAAGAAACAAAAGTTCAAACCAGTCCAAAAATAATCTTTATCAATCAAACGGAGAAACTTAAAAACCTTCTCCACTTTATTGGGTTTGCGATAAATACGTCGTAGATCCATTGAGTCAGCTCTTTTCACAAAACAAAAAAAAGGAAAATTATGCTTGGATTATCCCAATCATGCGGTCTTCATCAGCGTCAAAGTTGCCGTATCCGTCTCGGTCAACGCCAAACATTGTCACTGGAACAGAAGCAAGCCCTGCGGCTCGATTTGATCCAGGAATCAGATGAGCGTTTTGGTTTATTTCTGAACGTCGTTCACAATGTCTGGGGCTACCAAATTCAACCCAGTGCGCGTTGTGAAAATTGCGACAAGGTCTTGTCTGTCTCTGAAATTGTCGTCGGCTTCAAATCCGACCTTAACGATTTCACGACAGAGTGCCCGCGTTGCAAACACCGCTTTCAGGCTACCAACCTGATTGATGTACGTACCGGTAAGGAACACGACTTCTGGTGCGCTAATCAGACTCTTGAACGACTCCCGGGGAAGGAAGTGCTGGAAGTTGATGACTTTCGGAAACAACATCCTGAAATCTTCTTTTCAGCAATATTCCATTTTGGCAGCCTTCTGAATGCTTTCAAGCGCATGGGTATCGACTACCGTCGCGAGAAGTTCGACTTGGCATCAAAAGCAAAATTTTGCCTTGGTCAAATTCCGGATCGTGATGTATCGGCCATATTCGGCGTTACTCCTCGTGCGGTATTGCAGATGAGAAATAGCCTTAACATCCGCCGGTATTCGGGTTCTGGCAGCATTTTGCCGGCAAATCGGCGTCTCCGTTTCTGATAATCAGTTTTCAGAACAGCCTTGGGTATTTTATACTCAAGGCTTTTTTATTATGATAGAATGGGCTTACTGCCGAAATATATTCATCCAGTATATTCAGTTAAAATCAGCTGGAAAAACCCAGAACGCTTTATAAAAAATAATCAAAATTAATATGGCCCTAAATAAAAAAAATAAAGAAGAAGCTCCAAAGAAAAATACATCTGGCGGTATCTCTGATGCCTTAGATGCTATTCGCGCAAAATTCGGTGACGAATCCATCATGAAGCTCGGCGAAAAACCTCGAGTTGGTGTCGACGCTGTTCCAACTGGTTCCCTAGGGTTAGATGCTGCTCTCGGTATAGGAGGTGTCCCACGTGGACGTATTATAGAAATATTCGGTCCAGAATCATCTGGAAAAACTACCCTCGCACTTCACATAGTTGCTGAGGCTCAAAAACTCGGTGGTGTCTGTGCTTATATAGACGCTGAACATGCCATGGATCCTGAGTACGCAAAGAGGCTCGGTGTGAAGATTGATGATCTCCTCATCTCACAGCCAGATGCTGGAGAACAAGCTCTCGAGATCGTGGATAGTCTTATCCGTACCGGAAAGATGGATGTTGTTGTTATTGACTCAGTAGCTGCTCTAACTCCTCGCGCAGAGATCGAAGGCGACATGGGAGCTCACCACGTTGGTGCACAAGCACGTCTCATGTCACAAGCACTCCGTAAGCTCACCGCTATCGTCGCCAAGAGTAAAACAATTGTCATCTTCATCAACCAGATCCGTATGCAGATCGGTGTTATGTTCGGTAATCCAGAGACTACTCCAGGTGGTAAGGCTCTAAAGTTTTACGCATCAGTTCGTCTCGATATTCGTCGTATCGCTCAGATCAAAAAAGGTGAAGAAATCATGGGCGGTCGTGTTCGTGTAAAAGTCGTTAAAAATAAAGTCGCTGCTCCATTCCGTCAGACAGAGTTTGATCTCATGTATAACGAAGGTATTTCTCAAGAAGGTGAAATCATCGCTCTTGGTGAAAAGTTTGAACTCCTTACTAAGTCTGGTTCATCATATGCGTATGGCGAAGTTAAACTCGGTCGTGGTTATGATGCTACTCGTCAGTTCCTCAAAGAAAACAACGACGTACGTGAAGAAATTCTGACAAAGATTCGTGAAAAATTGAAGGAGGTATAGCACTTTATCCCCATTGTAAATAAGACCATAAAAAGAGATAATAGTAAGCAAGCACTTACTATTATTTTTTGTCTATTATTATAAAAACATTTACTAATCTTTACTAATAAAAAATGAAAAAAAAATCATCACTGTCCACAGTCACTCTTGCAGTTTTAACCTTAATCCTTGGATATGCTGGCGTAAATACCGCTCACGCTGACCTGTCTCTCATCTCCAATCAAATCATACACGGTGTAACATTTACTACAGACAAATCTGCTGGATCATACGATATTCAATTCACTATCAATTCTGGGTCAATGCCTTCAAATTCTTTTAAATATGGCATCGAGCTAGTCCCCTTGAACGGACAAAGTCCAGATTTTACAACCATCGCCGATGAAAAAGTTTACGACCAAACATTGAACCTGGGGGCAGGAAAAAGTGTTAATGAAGATGTTGTCTATACCCCACCAGCTTTGAATGGAGCATACCGCATGATAGTAGAAACTAAAAATAGCAGCGGTCTACCTTTAGCTTCTGCCCTTGTAACAGACGTAACTCTCAATGCTTCTCAAACACAAAAATCTGGTATCTTGATTGATCCAACATCCTGCTTCTTAACAGTCGGCTCTGACGCAACAAAATACAACCTCATTCAAGGAGTAGATATACTACCAACAGAATCTCTTTATCTTTCCTGCACAGCTTCAAATATATCAAAGACTTCCCCAATTGATGGAACCGTCAATTTCATAACAGATAAACGCAACACTTTTGGCGACACGATCGCAAACGTACCTCAAACTAGTCAAAATATTCAGCTTGGTGCAGGAGAAAATAAATCTTTCAAAACAGTGCTACCAAAACCTAGTACCCCTCAAGCTTACGATACGATAGTCACGTTAGGAAATGATGGTATGACAAATTCCAACCCCATCATTGCTCATTGGGTATTACAAGGTGACAGTGCAACTATTCAAAACGTATCTTTAGATAAATCAACATATAATCTAGGTGATAAAGTTAACGTGTCATTCGCTTGGACAGGGTCAGCGGGATCTTTTGCTGGAGCAAGAAGCGCAACAACGAGTACCTCTACGCAAACAAAGTTATATACGGCAAATTTGCAGATATGTGACAACTCTCAATCAATAAATCTCGACTCGAACACAGGTAACGATCAGGCTCAATTAGCTATACCTGCTTCATGTAACGACCCTTCCCTAACCATAAACATACTTAGTGGTACCACAAATCTAGCTACATGGAATATGTCTGTACCAATATCTACAAATTCTGCATCTACACAGAGTGGAAATGTCATCTCAAACTTGATCAGTCTAATTAAGTCCAATGCCATACCTGTAATAATAATATTACTTCTCATTATATTATTAATAATTTTCGTATATATGAAAAAAGTTGGTCTTATCACTGCATTATTGCTAGTTTCAGGTATATCACTTTTAGGTGGACACACAGCAAGTGCGCAAGGTGTGAAAACCTATAACCTAATGACAAATTCGTTAGATAAGAGTGCTGTATATTATTGTACACAAAATAGTTCGTTCTTAACTGGAGCGATGAATAACACCATTAACCAACAGACGGTATTCGATGGTGGTCAGACATTGCCAATAATTCAACAGCCCGCAGTCGTTTCTAGAACTATAAACTGGTTTGGTCAACAAAGTTCAGGAACGTCAGGAAGTTGTGTCACAGTTACAAATAATCAAAATGGAAATAATCCAGCTTCATATAGCTCAAATGGAGTCGATTCGGTTGGTAATATAATGCTACAAAATAATATTGGAAGACGATCTTCGATAAACGCGACTGGGACACCTGTAACATTTAAAGAATTTAGCCAATTCAGTGTTGTAAATAATACTGGGATAAGTTCTTTTGAAAGTCAGTCTGATGCAAACATTAAATCTTCACCAAGCACCACAGTCGGCAGTCTTCTAACGTCCGACCCAGCAACTACGGCAACTCTAACTATTCCTAAAATACCATTATTAAACGGCTCTGTATTTCCTTTCAATTCATATTATTTCGTAGGTCGAACACTCTTGTATAACGGAAATACACTAGTTGCAAAATCACCTTGGACATCTACAAACCTATGGATAAAACCGCCAGCAGGTGGAATAGTCGAACTTAACGGAGGAAGTGGAACGTTACAAATGACAGACCCGACCAACGGAGCTCTCTATGCCTTTTCTTTTGCCATGACAGGACAAGGACCATCATACAATCCCTCTACTTCATTCAATCCTGGGGAGACCATATACCTACAAAACCTTCAAGTAGACTATGTTTTGGTCTGTACTAACGGAAAGCGCGATAACTTAACCATGTCATACCAGGTTCACCCGCAATCAGTAGCACTCGACGCCAATGGTACTTGGACAGCCGTGTCTGGCGGTAACGGATACCTCCCAACTGTCAATTCTCCGACTTCACCATTACCACCAGGTTCCTACTATATGGACATAAAAATTACAAATCGAATTAATTTTTATCACGAATATAACGATAACTACTACCAAGACGGCATAGTTCGAATCCCCTTCACTATCAAATACTATCAAGCTACCGAAAATAACCTCGTTGCATCTCCAGATGCCTGTGCACTAAATTCAACAGCAACAGATCCTGTCGGAGCAACTTTGACTTGGGATAATTCAATCAATCAGACTTCCCCATTCAATGGATACATAGGTCAAGGATACAATATGGGATATAACGTCAAAAGATTAAAATATGGCGATACGTTAGCTTCTACAGTCACATCATTGGCACCAAATCAAACGTTCGCATCTAGTACAAATCAATCATACACATTTGACGATACAGGATTATCACAATCTACGACGTATCAATATTGGATGGAGTGGGTACTATCAAAGAGTGGTCACCCAACGATAACTCTGCAAGATCCTAGTAGTGTTTATGCCGTTACAGACCAATGTGGAGATCCAAATATCCAGCAAAACTCATGTAACATCTCCTCAAATACATCAGGCCCACAATCTCCAGGCACCCCAGCTATACTTACATGGTCTTCAAATGGCTACGACACGTGTAAGATAAACAATTCAAATGCTAGTTCCTCCGGTTCTATGACTGTTAACCCAATAACTACGACTAACTACATCTTGGATTGCTCAGTAGCTACAAGTCAAAACCATTGTATATCAAACAAATTAATCGATGTAACCGCTGCTGCAACAAATAATTCAGTAATCAACCTCAGTGATACCGTAACATTAAAATGTGGAGCATACGACCAATCTAACAACTTAATTACATCAGCAAATCAAAACCAGATGGTTACATGGAAAATAATAAACAGCACAGGTAATTTAGCAGCTATGGCAGACCGGTGGACATTTACTGGTAGCGGCGCAAGCACAAATTCTACAACAACATCTGAGCCTACCATGTCTTTCTCTACGACAGGTGTAAAAAATGCTACAGCTAATACAGTAGACGGTGGAACATGTAACACATCTATCATCATTGATAAGACCGTACTGAAAGAGATCTAATATTCTACCTTTTCTCTTTTAGCTTGCCTCAATCAATAAAACCGGCTAGACTGGCTCTACTTATAAATTAATCATTATTTACCATGTCTCTCCTCGAATACAGTGATGTCACAGAAAAGAAATATATAGTTATGGATGGTCAGCCATATGAAGTTATCACTTCGCATGTCTTCCGCAAACAACAGCGTAAACCAGTCAATGCTACGAAACTAAAAAACCTCATGACAGGCAAGGTTACTGAGTATTCTTTTCACGTGTCAGATAAAGTTGAAGAGGCTGAAATCGATAACCGTGAAGTTAAGTACCTCTATAACAGTCGTGGAGAATGGTGGTTTTCAGAGGTAGGAGACCCTTCAAAACGCTTTAAAGTTACAAATGAGCAAGTAGGTCCACAAGCCAAGTTTATCAAGGCTAATACAGTTGTTACCCAGCTTCTCTTCCGAGACACCCCTATGGGCTTTAGATTCCCTATAACCGCAGAATTACGCGTTACAGAGGCTCCTCCAGGTATCAAGGGTGACACTGCAACTGGTGGACAGAAGGTTATCACCTTAGAGACTGGTGCAACTATCAGTGCCCCTCTATTCGTGAACGAAGGAGACATCATTAAGATCAATACAGAGACAGGAGAATACCGTGAACGTGTCGGAAACAGTTTTCAGTAGGAACACAGAAGTAAAGAGGCAAAGATGTAAGAAGAAAAGGTATTTCAACCGATCTTGGTTATCAATAATTTTCAGTCAAAAAAGTCCTGAAGTTATATAATTGTGTTGATATATTTTCGATTTCTATTTTGAGCTGATCCTTTGGCTATATTTAGAAAATGTGCAAATTCTTTCTTTGATTTTCTTTCAAATCCTTCTGCAATATTAAGCATAATTGAGCATCCAGCGCGTCTAAATTGATCAGAAATTGAATAATCCTTTTGTATTCTTTCATTTAAGCTAATTAGTTTGTAAATCTTTGTGACAAAAACTCTTGAATCTTGCCAAACTTTAATATCTTCAAATTTTTTGTATGTCATATTTAAGAAAAGACCGGTCTCCCGATCTTTCCTTCTTACATCTTTGCTTCTTTGCTTTTATTTTTATCTAGTTCGCAACATAAGGAAGCAAACCGAGGAATCTTGCACGCTTGATAGCAGTAGCTAACTGGCGCTGATATGTAGCACTGATACCTGTTCTCTTACGAGCGACCATACGACCGTGAGGATTGATGAACTTTTTCAAGATCTCTGTATCCTTGTAATCAATATGCTTGATATTATGTTGGTTAAAATAACACTGTTTTTTCATAAATTTAATGTGACTTATTTTGAATTTGTAATTTCGAATTTATAATTTAGAAAGGTATGTCATCTGGGTTAATTTCCTCAGACGGATATTCTATTTTTTCTCCTGTCTCAATAACTGGCGTAGCAGCATCCTTTCCTCCCTTTCCTGCTCCAACTGTACTTACTCCAGCTCCACCGGCACTGCCAGCGCCTGGACGGTTTCCGAATTGAACAGTTTCAGCGACAACTTCAGTGCGATATTTCTTTTCATTATTCTGTTCCCAAGAACGAGTTTGGAGACGTCCTTCTACATAAGCCTGTGAACCTTTCTTTAGATACTGAGCTGCGAGTTCTGCTACGCGACCAAAGACTACTATATTATGAAACTCTGTAGCATCCTGACGATTTCCATCCTTATCTTTGAAATTACGGTTTGTAGCCATTCCAAATGAGCATACCTTTGTTCCTGATGGCAAAGCCTTGAGCTCTGGGTCACGAGTCAGGTTTCCGATGATAAATACTTTGTTTAGATACATAATGTTTATTAAATTCTGATTTAAATGTTTTAAATTTTGAATTTGTAATTTTGAATTTATAATTTAACTTTATGCCTCTTTGACCATTTCATCAATACTCTTATCCATCTCTTCTATAGAAGCTGGAGCAACTTCTTTCTTTACTACTGGAGTTGACGTGTCTTCAGCAATCTTTTCAGTAGGGCTCTTCTTAAAAGCAATATCTGCTGCAATAGCTGGGGCACGCTTGCCAAGGTAAGTATTCTCGCGAACCGTAGTAGTTAAGAGCATACGCAATACAGAAGGATGTATTTCTACAGACTTCTTTATAGCTTCAATAGCATCTGAACCTACTTCAAACTTGATCCATCCGAAGTAAGCTTCATTATATTTTTCATATGATCCACCGACATTTTTCTTACGCATCTCATAGGCAAGCTTTATGCGATGAGGCGCTTCATCAGCGATCATTGTTGAACCGGCAGAACTTATAATCTTAGCGACAGCTTCTGCTTCAGCAGGAATCTTTTCCTCTGGAACATTAGATGCTATCAAGTATCCTATCTCATAAACTGACAAATTGTCAGCGTGTGTGGTTTCACTCATAGTTTGTTTGTAACCAGTGATCCATTTGAGAATGATCTCTATGGAACCCTTTTTTGCCTTTTATTAAGCAAAACAGGGACTAATTACGATTAATTTGTAATACTGTGAGATTACCACGAAGTTACTTGCCTCGCAAGAGTTGATGATTAATGAGAGGCATAATCAAGATATCATGGCGCGATAAAGAAAAGATAAAATAAAGTTCAAAAAAGAGTAAAATTTTGCTAAAAAAATGATAAAAAAAACTAATATCAAATCAGTTGAAAAAAATTCTTGGAATTTTCTACTAATCGACTAGCCAGCACCTCCTCACTTTCTCCGCGAATTCGTGCAATTACCTTAACAGTTTCTATAACATAAGCTGGCTCATTCCTCTTTCCACGATATGGAGCTGGTGCAACAAAAGGACAATCCGTCTCTGACATTATTTGTGAAATCGGCACAGCTTTGATAAGTTCATCATAATCACTCGTGAAAGTAATAACTCCAGTAAATGAAACACTGTATCCGCGTGCCAAAATTTCTTTTAAATCTGAAGCTGTGCCAGCAAAAAAATGAAAATTCGCCTTTACATCAGGATATTTTTTCAGAATATGTAGAGCATCGATATAAGCATTACCAATCTGGCTAACTGATCCGGCTAATTTACCATTCCTTACATGCAACATGAGGGGCTTCCCTACTTTTTGAGCCAATACGATATGTCTTTCGAAAACTTCTTTTTGTAATGAAATTTCTCTCTCTGATTCAGTTGAACCATGTTTATTTTTCAAATGAAAATAATCCAAACCGCATTCACCTATGGCTACAACTTTTGGATGTTTAGCTAAATTCTCCAAAGTATCAAAATCGTTCTTATGTTTTTCAATATCTGCATGCGCGTGAGTATCTGTCGGGTGTATTCCAACAGTCGCCCACATCTTTTCATATGAAGTCGCTAATTGAACTGCGCTTGTAGAAGTCTCTACATCTGTTCCAACAGTAATCATAGCAACACCTGCTTTATGTGCACGATCAATCGCGACTTCCCTGTCTAGATTAAAATCAGGAAAATTTACGTGACCATGAATGTCGATGTATTTGAATGACTTTGACATATAATTTTAGGCTATTTCCTCATAAAGAGAGGCGCTGATGGGACCTTATTTAATTTGATACATTCTTGAATCTTTGCAGCCGTATTTGGCAATATCGCTTCCAAATGCAAAGCTATTTCCGCCAATCCTTTAACTAATTTATCAATAAGTTCCAACGCTTGAACCTTGGTCTCTTCTACTTTTAATTTCTTAAAGGGCTCTTCTTTCTGAATCATCACATCTAAAACAGAGATTTTTGCCCAAATAATATCGCAAGCTGATTTTATATCATATTGATCAATTTTATCTGTGAATTCTTTAGCCAAAGCTGGCGACACTGAAACTGGTTTCAGATTCGCTTCCGCCATTTTCATGATTCGACTAGTCAGATTACCGATACCATTCGCTAGGTTTGCATTATAAGCTTCTTTAAATTTTTCCAAAGTAAAAGGACTATCTTCAAATTGGCTAACTTCACGAGCGACGTAATAACGCAAAGCATCAGTGCCATATTCTTTTACGACATCGAGAGGATTGACCACATTACCCAAAGATTTTGACATCTTGATACCTCCCTCACCTGTCACAAAACCATTAATGATAACTTTGTTTGAAGGCGTGAGTCCTGCTGCCATGAGCATAGATTGCCACATAGCTGTTTGCTGACGAAGATTGTCCTTACCACAGTATTGAACAACTCCACCGGTCTCAGTCCACCACTTTTTGAAAGCACCAGACTCTTTTTTGCCGGCAACTTCATCATCTGGCCAACCAATAGCCGATATATAGTCTACAAGTGCATCAAACCAAACATACATGACCTGAGTTGAATCATCGGGAACTTGAACACCCCAAGGCATCTTTGTAGCGAGTCGTGAGATACTGAAATCCTCCAATCCCCTCTCGACAAAAGCCCTGATCTCATTTAAGCGAGTACTTGGAATGACAAAATCTGGTCGACTCTCATACAATTCCAAAAGTCTTTTTTGAAATGCACCAAATTTAAAGAAATAATTCTCTTCAGCGATGATTTCAAGTTCAGTCAGAGGATGTAACGGACAGCGGCCATTGACGAGCTCGGACTCAGTCTTTTCTAGTTCACAATTAATACAGTATTTTATAGAATAATTTTTCTTGTAAATATACGGACCATCTTTTGCTTTTTCGCCGTTCTTCTTAACAAGTGACCAAAAAGCTTGAGCTGCCATAACATGGTGCTTATCAGTCGTACGAATGAAATTTATCTCTGAAGTCATACCCAAAATAGGTAAAATTTCTTTAAATTTTGCCGAAGCCTGATCAACGTAAGTCTGAGGATCTATGTGTAATTGTTGGGCCTTTTGATAGACCTTGATACCGTGTTCGTCTGTACCTGTATTAAAAAATACATCAAAACCTGCGAGTTTTTTTGAGCGCGCAATTATGTCCGCACGAATAAATTCAAGCGCGTGACCTATATGTGGTTCAGCATTCACATACGGTAGAGTCGTTGTTATATAAAAAGGTTTTTGAGAAGACATATTTTCTGTTTACTAATTACTATTTTAATCCAGTTGATGTTTCAGTCGGATGTACGAGTGAATTTTCCTCTTTCTTTCTTTTTTCAATATCGTAAACATACTCCATTAGTGCTGCAGCAAGAGGAACTGCGATGATGGCACCAAGTGCGCCGGCAAGCTTCGCACCAACGACAAGAGCAATGATAACGATGATTGGTGAAATACCAACTATCTTTTTTACTACTAAAGGATAGAAGAGCTGACTTTCAAATTGATAAATAATCAAATACAAAACTATGAGCAATACAGCTGTGCCAGTTCCACGGTCAGTATAAGCAACCAAAATAGCTGGAACAGATGAAATAACAGGACCAAATATAGGAATAAGTTCAAAACCACCTGCCAGAACTGCCAAAACTAGGGCATGAGGAATACCAACTACAGTCAAAACTAAATAAACTAAAATTCCTATCAAGACCCCTAGAAGAATCTGGCCCTGCAACCATGAGCCGATCTTTCTGCGAGCTCTACCCCAGAGATTGATAACATATTCATGCTTATTTGATGGAGTAATTATCTTCAAGAAATTCTCTACACCGTCTTCTTGAACAACTAGATAAAAAGAAAGAACTATTATTAAGAAGAACGATAGAACTCCACCAAAGATAAAGCTAGCTGTCTTAAATGCACCAGCCGAAGTACCGGTGATAGCCGACTGCAAACCACCAACCAAATCAGCTAAAGAAATAGTCGAAATAGCAGATCCCGCACTAGGACCTATATTAATTCCAAAATTTTGAATTGGGCTCCATATATCTTCGAGTGAAATCTGACGTGGAACACTCGCTAAGAAAGAAATCGTATCGTTAACCAAAAGAGGCATGAAGAATACGAGTATGAGGGCTACTATGGATGCCAATACCAAATAAATGATAACCGCAGCTACAACACGATGTATATGCCATTTACCCATGCGTCTGACTAAAGGTTCAAGAGCAGAAGCTATAACCACAGCTGATACCACAACCAAAAGGACATCCCTCAAGTAGTAAAGAGCAGCTATAACAATGGCTACCATGAAAAACCTGACTATTGTGCCAGTAGAGATTGACCATCTATTTGGAGATATGTTGGGCATAATAAATATTAACTATGAGCCTAGTATAACAGGAACATGCGTGCGGGCAATAGTTGAACTCTAAAATCAAATTAAAACTTGAAATAATCATTGAACTGACTGCCGTCCTTAAATTTACCGACTATGGCCATATTTAGACTTTCATTAACGAAGATTTCATTGGCCAGTTTTCTAACATCCTCAGCAGTAACAGCATAAACCTGTTTTAAAGCTTCTTCTGGAGACTCTATCTCCCCTTTCAAAATCTCTTTATGTCCACAATAATCCGCTCTAGCGTCAGAAGTTTCTAGACCAAGCATTGTTCTACCAGAAATATAATCTTTTACTTTTTGTAATTCTTCTGCACCAACTAATTCAGTCTTCATCTTTCTACATTCAATCAAAATCTCCTTTATACCTTCTTCGACTCTAGAATTATCTATTCCTGCAGAGATTGCCAACTCTCCATGATCTGTAGACGAATCATTTGAGGCGCCGATGTAATAACAGATACCAAGTTCATTACGCATCTTTGAAAAAAGACGTGAACTCATCCCTTTTCCTAAGACAGCAGATAACACTCGTAATGCCGGAACACGTTTGTCCTTAACGGAAAATGTTCTGACTCCCATAACTAAATGCGTCTGATCCGTCTCTTTAAAGAAAGTCTTTATTTGCGGTAGAGACTGCTTCTCTATTACAGCCAATTTTGGTTTATTCGGACCAGTCTCTATATTTTCAAAATAATCTCCGACTTTATTAACTATTGTATTTTCATCGAAAGAACCAGAAACAACGATAACCGTAGAACTACTCTTATAATGCTCTTTTCTATATTTAATAACTTGCTCTCTAGTGCATGAACGAATATTTTCTTCAGTTCCAAGGATTTTCCAACCAGCAGGTTGATCACCATAAAGCACTTCTTCAAAAAGATGCCCTGCAATTTGCTGAGGAAGATCATTGTACATACGGATCTCTTCAATGATGACACCTTTTTCTTTTTCCATCTCATCTTTATCAATAAGTGGATTCAGATACATGTCTGACAATATTTCCAAAAGATTATCACAGCGCTTTGCATCAGCTTTACCATAGTAGCCAGTATATTCTTGAGAAGTAAAAGCGTTATGTTCAGCGCCCATAGAATCAAATTCGCGTGAAATGTCACTCGCTTTTGGGCGTTTGGTCGTACCTTTGAAGGTCAAATGTTCCAAAAAATGTGATATACCGTTTATATCCTTCGTCTCATATTTTGATCCAGCTTCAACTAGCACAAGGACGGTAACTGATGGATTATCAGCCATAGGTACAGTGATAACTCTTAAACCGTTTTTTAAAGTTGTTTTATTGAATTTCATATTGTTACTTTAGCACGTAGTTTGCATTTTTGTCTCAATCCCATATAAACGTCCATCTATTTTATTCAGACGATCATTTACATCAGCGAACATTATATCTGTTTCTTTAAAGCCAACAGCGACCATTCTGGCAAGTTCATCGAATGATTCCCCTAAATCTGTTTTGGTAGGTAACTCCTTAACCGCATCACCAACAATCTGACTTACATCCTCATGTGTCGGCAACTTTCCTATTGACTCAGCAATTGACTTAAGTGTTGTAGATACTGATTTTAGTGTATTTATTTTTTTATTTGCTTTTTTGTTTAACATAATTATTTGTGAAATTAATTTAATAATAAATACGTTTGACAGAGACGTACTGATTACTAGTATTTTAATACTCGTGCAAATGCACACAAGCTCACAACGACATAAATTTGTTTCCTAATTTCATGTAAACAGGATTTCCCCACCTTCTTCCAGTTTTATGAATTCAATGCCGTTTGCTCCCAATATTCTTTCAGGCAAAATATGTGCAGTCGGAATTCTAACCGCATCATGTACTGGAAAAGCTTTCTTGGGCTTCATCTGCAAAGCATAGTCTATGGCTTCAGATATTTTCATCCATGGACCAGCTACTGGCAAAGCCAAAATATCTACCTCTTTATCAATGAGCGTAAAAGCGTCTCCTGGAAAAAAGAATTTTCTACCAACTGATTCCTCAATTAAAAAACCAACATTGGACATAAGTGGCATAGAAGAATGAAGGATTGCATGATTTTTTCCATACGCCTCTATATGTACACCTTTTGTGTCTATAACATTTCCATGTTCCATAACATGATGTTCTATACCCTCCTTAGCAAGAATCGCACCCACTGTATCGTTTGTAATAATCTCAACATCAGGATGACTTTTCAATAATTCCTTGAGAGATTCAATGTGGAGATGATCTGCATGATCATGAGTAATCAAAACAATGTCTATTTTATTTACCTTAATATGTCTCTCAACACTATAAAATCCTGGGTCTAGAAGGATGCGACGAGAATGGCCTTCTTTAGACTTCAAATCTATGACGAGGCAGCAATGTGCGAGTTTGTGTATTTTCATATAACGATTATATTAGATGTGCTTTTTCTCTTGTTCTCCTTATATATTCAAAAAATTGTTCCATATCTTGGTCATTTTCTGTCCACTTATTCATATAACCGACATCTATGCCATACGCTTCAATTAAAAAACGCGTCGTCACTTCTCTATCAAGAGAATATTTATCATCTGATTGTAAGCCTTTATCAATAGTATTCATGCGAAACAATACGTCTTGAGTAATTTTTTTTATAATAAATAGCTCATTATTTGAAAGATTTTCAATTTTAAAACAAATTTTAATAAATTCAGGAATCTCTTTCATCCAATATTGTAAATTCTCTGGAGTATTTTCGTAATGCAAATCAAATTTTAATTCAGGAGATTCCATTTTACTTCATCAAATAATCAACTAGCTTTTCAATAGAAACCCTTTCCTGCTTTCCACTATCACGGTCACGAACAGTCACCCCTGTACCCTTCTCTATAGTATCGAAATCAACAGTCACACAATATGGTGTACCGATCTCATCCTGACGGCGGTAACGTTTTCCAATGTTTCCGTTGTCGTCGAATGTGACAGTGCCAAGACCCTTAGCTGAAAATTCTTTGCGCAGCATTGTATAAATCTCTTGAGCTTTTTCAATAAGAGCGGGCTTATTTTTTAACAAAGGAAATACTGCTGCACGATATGGCGCAACCGTTGGAGACAACTTCAAAAAGACACGTTTCTCCGCTTTACCGTCTTCACTTTTCATTTCATCTTCAGAATATGAGTCACACAAAACAGCTAGAACAGTTCTATCTAGGCCAAATGATGGCTCAATACAATGTGGAATAAATCTTTCCTTTGTCTCTTCATCATAATAAGACAAATCTACTTTGCTAAACTCAGAATGTTTTTTCAGGTCATAGTCCGTTCGATATGCTAGACCGTAAAGCTCTTTCCTACCAAAAGGCCAATCGAATTCAAAGTCGATTGTACGTTTTGAATAAAAAGCGCGATCTGCATCAGCAATCTCCAGCTCATGGACCTTACTTTGCGTAAGGCCAACGTCACGAGTAAAAGCTTTCATCTCCTCGCGAAAATTTTCAAATGTTTTTTCCCAATCTTTTGGATTGATAAAATACTCTATTTCCATCTGTTCAAACTCGCGCGCACGGAAGAGAAAATCTCTTGGAGCAATCTCATTTCTAAAAGCCTTTCCAATCTGCGCAGTTCCAAATGGAAGTTTTGGATGAAAAGTATCAAAAACATTTTTAAAATTAACAAACATACCCTGTGCTGTTTCTGGGCGTAGATATGAAATAGATGTTGCGTCCTCAGTTGCGCCTATATGAGTCTTGAACATCATATTGAACTGACGAACTGGTCCGAGAGTATTTCCGTCAGGACTTTTTATGCCCTTTTCCTTTATCTTTGCATCCATGTCTTCCAACTTCATACCTTTAACATCGACACCTACTCCTTCGAGTAAATGATCCGCGCGATATCTTTTCTTTGTTTTTAGATCTTCTACAAGAGGATCGGCAAACCCTGCTACATGGCCAGTGGCTTCCCAAACACGAGGATTCATGAGGATAGCCGCATCGACTCCATACATATCATCACGAGCTTCAACAAAACGCTTCCACCAAATTTTTCTAATATTATTCTTAAGTGCTACACCAAGAGGACCGTAATCCCAGGTGCCAGCTAAACCGCCATAGATTTCAGAACCTTGAAATATAAAACCTCGACGTTTACATAGAGAAATGAGTGACTCCATCGTGTCGTTACCCCCTTTTTTTTCTTCTTTATTCATTCCGCTATTCTAGCTTAAACTGAAGGTTTTTTCTACTGTACAACAGTTTCGTCTCCTCCAACATACCCAGGATCAGTACTATAACTAGATGTTAAATAATCCTGCTGACTAGACAAACTTGTACCAGTAAAATTGTCCTTGGCAGTTAATGAAGCCTGGTTGACAAGAGTAGGAGCAGAAGCAACTTGAGTGATACTAGGTTGGAATGATATTTGAAAATCTACCTCACGACGATTTGCAGATGTATTCGTCGAGTAAGGGTTCACACTGCCGGCATTCCACGTTATTGTTCCAGTATTATTATCATAGGTCACATTTTCAGTCGAAGGTAATACTGAACCAGACCAAGTTACATATGGAGGCAATGTCGCAGTTACTACAGCGTTACTGACTGCACTAGTTGTATTCGAAATAGTCCAAACAACTGTATAAGTTGTCTTTTGTTCCGCTTTTGGTGGGATTGGTCCAGTATTCGTAAATGGTCCTACCGTTCGAACTATACGTCCAGAAAGTGATATGTTGGAAGAAACGTCAACGTTTCTACTAACTGCAGAAGAAAGTGAATCTGAAACTCCAGTCTCTTGTGTACGATCGGCAGTGACACTTGCTGAAATAACTACACGTGGATTTACAGATTGGCCACCAGATGTGCCAGAATTATTTCCCGGAATGACAGTGAACGAGACGCTACCGTTAGCTCCAGCTGCAATAGAGCCTAGCTCAGGATTGGTTTGTTGATTCCAAACGATCTTATTATTTGCCGAATCAAAATACCCTACATCCGGTTGGACTTTTAATTTATCATAGGCGGTGCCAGACAGATTAACTGTAATGACAGCGTTAGACACTGAAACAGATAAATTGTTAAACCAATTTAGACTAACTCTCTCTGGAGTACCAAAATTGCCCACAACATCAGAAGATGCATTATCATTATTTATACTTAATGTTAGAGCCATAAACGGCTTTTCGATAGCGACGTTTTGAGAGACTGTTCCATATTGAGTTCCTATAACAGCTATATTTGAAGAGCTCTGCGCACCAACTGTGAAATGAAAGATTCTTGTATCAGTATTTTCTCCTTGTAATTTGCCATGAATAACAACAGTCTGTTGTCCTCCAGATGGTATATCCCCTATCCTCCAAGTAGCATTGTCAGTCAAAGATTTAACATTGGATGATATAAAAGTGTAACCAAAAGGATAATCCGCTTTTAATAAAACATTTTTTAATACGTCATGAGAATTCGATTTGAGTACCACTGTCATATCAAATTCTTGCCCAGAGGTTATACTCGAAAATGATGATGCTGTGACTGTAATAGGCGAAGAATTTATTAAAACGTCGTAAGTTGCGACTTTAGTAAAAACTGCGGATGATCCTTTTATCTTATACGTCAAAGTAGCGGTGATAGTCTTCTGCATATTTTCTTCACCAAAAATAATAGCTGAGACTTTTGTAGACGTGGACTGGCCTATTGGTATGTCTCCCAACAGCTGGTCGTATGAAGTAAGTGTTTGCGTTGGATTATTTGGGTCAGTAGCACCTGCTGGAAAAGCTACAGACATGTCTACGAGTTGTAAATCTGCATTGTTATTGTTTGTAACTTTTACACCAAATATGACTGGCTCACCACCAGGTATAGAAACTGGTCCACTAATAACGACGTCTATATTATTTCCCGAAACTAGATTCGATCCATTTAGAAACAAATAGAGTCCAACACCGACAGCTATAACACAAAATATGGCTGATCCAATCAAAAATTTTGTAAGAAAAGACATAGAACGATCTTCATATTTTTCATTAAGAGTTAGCGGTGCTTCAACTGGCTCCTCGACAGGTTCAGTCCATTGTGATTTCACATCAGTGTTAACATCTGAAAATCGCAACTTGCGGCGAGTACGCACTTCTGGAGCGCCACGAGAATATAGTGATTTCTTTAATTCTTCGATGCGATTTTTGTCATCTTCTGGAGGCATTTGCTATATTATAGCGTCAAGTGATGATTCGTGGAAGATGAACAACTTGGGTGCTCAAAGCCTATTCCCCTGTGACAGCTACGCCTAATTTTTTATATCAATAATTTCAATATTCTGAGGAGCTTCAGTAATTATCTTATTTTGTAGTTCAAATGCAATAAGATTATTTTTTATCTGATTAAAATCAAACTGTGCTCCATTATTAATAATCAACTGATTTACATCAGCAATACTTTTAGGAAACACTTCTTGTGAAAGAGCGTTTTTGAAACTTTCAACCGTATACTGTGTTGCAGACTGCTTATCGAGATATGTGATAGGTCCGGCTGAATTATGATCTAGGTCACCCAACACATAATTAGTACTACCAAACCATATGCGAATAAAATCTTCTATTTCAGAGCGCTTTGCAACTAGAGTACTTTTTTTTGTAACAAAACCTGAGACATCAACAGAGCTGAGTGTTGCTGAATCAATAACTACCTTACCCCCCTTTTGAAGAGCCTCGTTTCGTTGAGTGAGACCAGCTTCAGTAGCGTCAATACTTCCGTTTTCAGCAGCGAGCAACGAATCTGCAAGTCCCAAATGAGTTATTTTTACTGTTTTAAAATCAACACCAGCCTTTTGAGCAAGAATGAAAAGCATTTGTTCATACTGGGATTTCGCTTCTGCCGAAAAAGTATGACTAAGAAATATTTTTATCTTTTGAGGATCATTAAGATCAGCTTTCGTAAGAACGGGCATGTCCGACTTGAAAGAAACAAAAGAACCTCCAAGAAACATGTAAGCTGGGTAAATGAATACTATCGGATCAGAAGTATTTCTGTTGATATTTCTCTCATTTGTAACGAACTCGGTAAGACTTGCGAAGGTAAGATCGATTGACTTCCCCGCGCTTCCAATAGCTGGGGTAAGATCTTCCCAGGCGAGAGTTGTATAATCAACATTTAGGTTATATTTCTTCTCGAGATTTGATCTGTTGGCATTCATCAAAAGAGCCATATCCTGGTAAGGGGCGATACCAACACTAAGTATTCGGGCTGAGGTTGATGTTTTTCCTTTTTGTCCAACAATGACAAATACGATGGCGATTATGATAACTATCACGAGCACAATGAGTGTATTTTTTTTCATAAAAATGATTATTAATCTTGTTTTTTCCAAAAAAGAAGCTTGTCCCATAATCGAATAGCGCCCCAATCAACTACTACTAATATAAACCCAAGTAAAATATTTGCAAGGACAACAACTTGGAGAGAAAAGGTTGAACGAGAAACCTGGATCAAATAACCAAGACCTGTCTGAGAACCCAAAAACTCAGAGACAAGAACAAGTCCTATGGCTGTAGCCAAACTAAATCGAATCGTCGGCAATATTTCTTGAAGAACATACGGAAGACTGAAAGACATTATTTGTGCCCGAGGATTCAAAGAAAAACTTTTGAAAAGAACTCTAAATTTTTCTGGCGGACTTTCTAGAATTTGATATGTGGTAATAGCCAAACTTATTCCAATTCCAAAGACAATAAGAATATACCTGCCAATATCTGAAAAACCAAACCAAAGAAGGAAAAAAGGAACTGCGGCTATAGGCGGCGTAGCACGAAGAGCTTGAATGGTTGGCAATAATAATCGTCGAACAATTTGTGAGCGATGTAAGATAAAACCAATGAGTATTCCAGCAACAATTCCTAAGAATGAGCCGACAACAAAACGAATTAGAGTATCAAAAGCATGTGAAAATATATTTGGGTCGAGGTTAAAAATAGCCTGATATACACTTTCAGGACTCGGCAAAAACCTTTCTCCAATTTTTACTACGTAATGCAAATAGAACCATATAGCAGGTAGGAGTAAGACGCCAATGATGCTCAAAACCCAGTTCCCTATTTGTTTAAAGATTTTTAAATTCATGTTCGTTAAGCAATTTATTTATCGGATACTGGCCATGGAAATAAAGTGTAGGGAGATGAATGCCAGTAGTATCCTCACTGTAATGCGTTGTCATCACGATAGTTGTAGTCTTTGCAGCTTCTTTCACTAAATATTCTAGAAAGAATCTACGATTTACTGGATCCAGGAAGTTAAATGGTTCGTCAAGACACAAAAAATCTGGTTTGAATAAAATGACTCTAAATAACTCTATCATTCGTCTCTGTCCATATGACATTTGATACGCATACTGGCTGATATAAGTTGATACTTTTTGATATAATGGATGTTCTGTGATTTCCTTTTCTGTAATATCGAGAACTTTTGTTATGTTCTCTGTCCCTGTCATCCATGGGAATAAAGCGTCCTCTTGTAGGATAAGCGATTTCCTACTTGCCTTCGGTAATTCCGTCACTGACTTAGGAAGTAAATTATCTGTCAGAAGCTTGAGTAGAGTCGTTTTTCCACATCCAGAAGGGCCTTTAATTATGAGGAAGCTGGCATCATTCAACATGTTCAGGTTCTCAAAAATTTTCTTATTCCCATAGGAGAAAGTGAGGTCTCGTATGCTTATCATAAAGATATTATAGCATTACAAATGTGATTCTCGGAGCGCCTTGTTGATATGTTGGTTTATCAGAACGCGTTGTCTATCAACAGATAACAAAACTTCTTTGCTTATTTCATCAGATTCTATTTGAGATTTCAGATCTAAAATTGTTGCCACATAACCAAGACGATGCAAGATCCTTATAACTACCAATGACTCTAAAGACCTAAATTGTTCCTCATTTAAATTTACTCCATCTAAATTTAAAAACAAAAATAATTTATTAAGTGTATCAAATAATTCTGGATGGGCCTCTTCACCTTGTAAGAGTCGACTCAATAAAAGAGCAGTCCGAGCAATTAATTCTTGCCCAACATTACTTTTGTCCATGTTCACATCTTTTCCCATCCCCTCAAACTCCTGCGCATTCGTCAGCCTCCAAAATTCTTTTCCCCGTACAAAAGAAAAAACTCCCAGGGAGTAATCCTGTATGAATGGACGAAGTTTTGATTTTTCGAATCTTATACCTTGAGCAGAAGCACGAATCAAGCCCAGATCTCTAGTAAAAATAGACAACAACTTCCCTGCCTCACCAGTTCCGCGTGAGTTGATCACAAAACCTGGAGTTGTATGAATGGTATACATTTAGACCTTCAATCCGAAAGTATCCCCATATTCTATCGTAGATATTGATGCCAATTTCTTTATCTCATTTTCATATTTATCAATAACAGGCTTCATATCAGCAGATGCGATCAAAGAAGCCTTATCCCCTACGGACAAACCTTTCTCTTTTCTCATATCTTGAATCTTACGCAAAAGTTCACGAAATTCTCCCTCTTCCCTGAGTTCTCCTGTAATATTCAAATCAAGTTCAACATCTTTTTCTATAGTCTGATCAATAGCAACTTCTTTTACATTAACTTCGTCTTTAACCAAAGCAAGCAAGTCGACACTCCATCGTCCTTCAAAGATAGACAATGGCGATTTGACTTTCAATTTAGCAAGTGGTTGTCTAACATTTATCTTTGCTGTTGTACGTGCTTCAAGACCGTTTGATGAAAGTCCGCGAACTATGACCATTTCCTTTATCAGAGCCTCGTCAACCTTACCGAGTTCTGGCCAAGATTCTAAATGAACACTTTCTTTTTCACCACCAACTTCCTGATAAAGGTGTTCGGCAAAAAACGGAGTGAAAGGTGCCATCACTTTTGCTAAAGTAAGTAGTACGTATTTGGTTGTCTCTAATGCCGCCTGTCTATCAACCAAATCGTCACCTTTGAAACGATCACGTGAACGACGAAGGTACCACTGAGATAAATCGGCAACAAAATCTCGAATCGCTCTAGTTGGTTCAAAGAATTTGTATGATTCAAGCCCTTTTGTAATTTCATTTATCAACTGATTCAATCGCGCCAATACCCATTGATCTATGACATTTTTTGACACACTACTTGAACTGACACTTTTATCCTCATACATTTTATAGAATGACAGAACATTCGCAGTTAGATTGAAAACTTTCTTAACTGTCTCATCGACTGTCTTCTGGTCGAAATTTTTAGAATCTCCAGGCTGATTCACTGAATACATCCAAAAACGTAGAGCATCTGCTCCGTAGAGGTCTATCATGCTCCAAGGCTCAACTATATTACCCAAAGACTTTGACATCTTCTTTCCTTCAGAATCAAGAATGTGACCAAGACAAATAACATTCTTATAAGCTCTTCCCTTACCCATTAGTACTCCAATAGCATGTAAAGTATAAAACCATCCACGAGTCTGATCTATAGCCTCAGAAATAAAATCTGCAGGATAGCCAAGCGCTTTCTTAAATAAACTACCATCGATCAATTTCTTATTTTCAAATGGATAATGATCTTGCGCAAAAGGCATACCTCCAGAATCAAACCAAACATCCATGACTTCTTTTACGCGATTCATCTCACCACCACAATCACAGGATAGCTTAACTTCATCAATAAAAGGCTTATGTAAATCTAATTCATATTCAGAATTGTGCGGAATTACTCTAAAATCTAATTTTCTAACTTCAGCATTCTTATAAAAATCACCATGTTTTTTTCCTTGTATTAACTTTGATACAGATTCCCTATCCATACCAGAAGCAGCACCTACCAACAATGTTGCAGGTGTCTCATGTGTCACCACTAAAATATTTTTGCCATTAAATTTTGATTCAGTATCATATAAAAAGTCTCCCATACGCTTTTTCATCTGGGCGTATGATTCTCCCCCCTCTGGAGCTTTCTCAAAACGCTTTAATGCCTCAGGAAATTCTTTTACAAAATCAAAAATACTTCTACCATTCCAAACCCCAGTATTCCACTCACTTATCCTATTTTCTACAGAAGTTTTATCTGCAGAAATACCTAAACTATTGCAAACTATTTCAGCCGTTTCTTTGGTTCTGATAAAAGGAGAAATAAAGACATGGTCGATTGAATTATTACCCAACATTTTTTTAAGAGTCTCGGCACCGATTTTTACCTGCTCCCTACCTTTTTCTGTAAGGTGATGTGGATTATCTACGCGTCCTGAAAGAACATTTTTTACGTTATTTTCTGCTTCCCCATGGCGAATAACGAAATATGTATTCTTAGGTTTAACACTTATTTCCTCAATTGAATTTACAACTTTCTTTTCATTACATTCTTTACAAATCCAGATAGGTAGAGGGGTTCCCCAATAGCGTTCACGTGAAATAGCCCAATCTTTTACCTCACGTAACCATTCACCAAATCTACCCTCTTTTATATGAGCTGGCTCCCAGTTTATATCTTCATTTTCTTTAACCAGTTTATCTCGAAGATCTGACATGCGGATATACCAAGAATCGCGCGCAAAATATATGAGAGGAGTTTTACATCTCCAACAATGCGGATATGTATGTTTTATGTTTTCTTGGGCAAAGAACAAATTTTTAGACTTTAGATCATTCACAATATCGACATCCAAAGTCGGTTTACCATTTTCATCTTTTTCTTTAACAAATCTACCAGCAAGAAAACCTGTTTCCTTTTTAAAGGTTCCGTCATCGTTGACTAAATGATACTTTGGTAAATTAACTTTTGTACCAAGCTCAAAGTCATCTTGACCATACATCGGTGCTATGTGAACAATTCCAGTACCGTCTACAGTCGTCACAAAATCAGCTGCATATACTTTAAAAGCATTCTTTATTTTATCTTTTTCAGAGCCAGAAACTCCGTCTTTCAAGAAAGGATAAAGGGGTTCGTACGAAAGTCCAACCAGATCAGAACCTTTTAAAGTCTCAATTATTTCATGGTCAACATCTTTCAATACTGACAATCTTTCTTTTGCAAGAACCAGTAATTCGTTTTGATATTTAATTTTAATATACTCAACATCCTTCCCCACTGCCAAAGCCACGTTTCCTGGTAACGTCCAAGGAGTGGTCGTCCATGCCAACAAAAAAGTATTTGGCTGACTTAATATTTTAAATTTCACATACAAAGAAAGATCCTTCACCTCTTCATAACCTTGTGCTAATTCGTGTGAAGAAAGCCCTGTTCCACAACGAGGACACCAAGGTACAATCTTGTAATCTTTATATAGAAGTTTTTGTTTATCTACTTCTTTTATAATATTCCAAACCGATTCAATATAGTTTGGCTTGTAGGTTATGTAGGGATCTTTCAAATCAACCCAATAACCAATACGTTTAGTAAAATCCTCCCATTCATGAACATAAGTCCAGACACTTTCTTTACATTTTTCATTGAAAGCAGCGACTCCATATTTTTCAATTTCTTTTTTTGATTTCAAACCAAGTTGTTTCTCAACCTGGAGCTCAACTGGCAATCCATGTGTATCCCAACCACCTTTTCTACGAACATGAAAACCTTGCATGGTTTTATAACGTGGAACAGCGTCCTTGAAAGCACGCGCCTCCAAATGGTGAATACCAGGGCGACCATTAGCTGTTGGAGGTCCCTCAAAGAATACAAATTCTCCTTTTGGCGATTCTTTATCTAAAGTTTTCTGAAAAATACCGCTCTCATTCCAAAATGCCAAAATTTTCTCCTCACGAAGAGCGTGTGGAGATTTGGTTATATTTTGAACATTATCTATTTTTTTTGATTTTGAATCAGTTATTTCAGCCATTATAGTATCAGTATATTAACATACTACATCCTCTTCGGAATTTTAATGCCTAGGATATGCAAACCTTTCTCCATTGTCTCAACAAATATCTTCGTCAGCTCAATTCTATAAGACGACAACGGTTCATTTACATCAACAATAGTATTCCCTGCATAAAAACTATTGAAAGCTCCTGCAAGATTTATCAAATAATTCGCCACGAGTTGTGGTGCATACTCTGCACTCGCGCGCTCCACCACATCTGGAAATCTAATGATTAATTTTTCAAGCAATCCAACTTTTTCCGGCAATTTAACTTGATTATTGTTTATTGAAACTTGATCATTTATTCTAATCCCCTCTTTCTTTGCCTTCTCAAGAATCGAATTCGCTCGTACGGCTGAATATTGTAGATATGGACCCGAATCTCCTTCAAATGAAATAGACTTGGCTGAATCAAAGATAACATCACCTCCAATAGCTTGGCGAAGAATCGTGTACTTAATAGCACCGATAGCGATGATATCTGCAATCTCCTGTGCCTCATCAACCGCAAATTCTTTACCTGCGATCCTTTCCATAACAAGCGACTTTATCTCATTAATTAAATCCTCAGCTGAAATAACATGACCTTTACGTGAAGACATCTTCCCTGAAGCAAACCTTAATAACCCATGACTAATATGCTTAGTTTTCTCATAGATTTTTGGATTTATTAAAGAAAAAGCTTTTAATACAACTTTGAAGTAATCATTCTGCTCATTTGCAGTAATAATAACCGACTGATCTAGATTAGGATATTTATTAAATTTATTAGTATTAAGACCTAGTTCCTTTGTCTCATATGTTGGTAATCCTTGTGAAGTAATAAATACTCGTGTATGCAAACCATAATCTTCTCCTTTGAAGACTGTAGCACCTTCACTTTCAGTGAAAACTTGTTTCCTAAATAAACCATCCTTTGAGAATTTCTTAACGATCTCAACTCCAATAGGTGCCATTTCGCTCTCAAAAAAGAAACTGTTAAATTTTGTACCCAGTCGAGCATAGATAGTATCAAAATATTCTAAGCTCCACTTTCTGCCTAAATCATATATTTTATTTATTTCTTTATCTGATTTCTCAAATATCTGTTTATTAATTAAATCAATTTCTCTTTTAATTTCAATCTGATTTTTATTTGGAGCTACATCATCAAAAATATGATCATAAAATGTATCACTTTCATATTTTGCACTGCCAGCAACATAGGCCATTCCTAATACATTCAATTTGGCAATAATGCCTTTATCTTTCAATGAATCAAAATCAATATTTGGTACATTCTTAATTCCCCAAATCGTCTTAGCAACATGTAGACCAACATCCCCCTGATAACAGGTACGAACAACTTCAGTTCCATCCGATTCGATCAATCGTGAGATACTTTCTCCTATAGCATTAGACATAAGATGCCCAATATGAAAAATCTTAAATGGATTTGGGTCGGTATATTCAACCATAATCTGCTTTTTGGTTGTTAAAGATTTTGCAATTAAATCTTTTGGAGTAATGACACTCTCTGCAAAAAACTTATCTTTAATCTTAAAATTAATAAAACCTGGACCTGCTACACCGACTGATTCAACGAAATCCGGCATTTCTTTCTTGAACTGATCGATAATTTTATCTGCCAATACCTTTGGTGCAACCTTCAAACCTTTGGCATGAGCCATGGCAATATTACTAGAAAAATCTCCATGATCGGGATTCTCAGGATATTCGAGTGCCAATTCTTTCAATAAGTCAGCGGAAATACCGGCTTTTTGACCGGCCTTTTTGAGTGATTTGATAAGCTCATTCTTCATATTTGTATTTTGATATTGTAGCACCACTCTAACATTTTGCTAAGTCATAAAATGGCTCAAAAGCAGGCATATTTGACATTTAACAGAAAATCAGTTAATATACAACTGGCTGAGAGACTTGGAGGTTAACGTCTCTCGCGTCCGTAAACGGCGAACCGGCCTGCAAATGGAATAGTACCTGTTTACCCGTAAAAAAAGAGTTTTGCTCTTTTAAATTAATCCGGTTGTGTCAAAGTTAGTTTGGTTCCTCGACCAACCCAAATAAGAACGATGGTTTGGCCATACGCCGACAAAACGGCAACTTTTGTCTTATTTGTTTAATCAAAACCTCGCGCGGTTCGGAACAGTCCCTGAACCGCGTTTTTTATTAACCAAATTCTGATTCTAGCTATTTACTTTTCTGTACCTTCCTCAAAGCCTCATCAATTTTCTTTGCAATCATTTTAAAATCTTTTTCCTTTCTTCCGCGAGTTGTTTCTGCCGCTGTACCAACACGAATACCTGATGGATCTGCTGGTGGACGAGTATCAAATGGAATAGCGTTCTTATTTACGATAATACCAATCTTTTCCAAAGCATCACTCGCATCTTTACCAGAAACACCACCTGCCCCCTTTTCATTTTTCTTACCATCTTGCCATGTATCAATGAGGATCAAATGCGAATCAGTTCCTCCAGAGATCAATCTCCAGCCACGATTATGGAGTTCACTAGCTAAAACAGTGGCATTTTTGATTATCTGCTTTGCATATTTTTTGAAAGCTGGACTCATTGCCTCTTTAAGAGTGATAGCCACTCCCGCAATCTGATTCTCATGTGGTCCACCCTGAAGTCCTGGAAAAACTGCCCTATCAATTTTTTTATCTAACTCACGTGCGTCTTTTTTTACAAAGATAAGCGCTGAACGTGGCCCACGAAGTGTCTTGTGAGTAGTCGTAGTGACTACGTCAGCATATGGAAATGGTGAAGGATATTGTTCTCCTGCAACTAGTCCAGCGATATGTGACATATCAACCATGAGCATGGCCTCTGCAGAATCAGCTATCTCACGCATCTTTGCCCAATCTATACGACGAGGGTATGCGGTATACCCAGCAACTATAATAGCCGGCTTTTCTTTTATAGCTGTCTCACGAAGCTGATCGTAATTCAAAACTTCAGTTGTAGCATCAAGACCATATGGAACCTGTGTCCAGAATTTTCCAGTAGCAGAGACTTTATGACCATGTGTGAGGTGACCCCCATGATCAAGTGACATGCCCATGATTTTTTGAGGAATAATACCTTCAGGATTTCCTGTTCCAGGTAGAGCGACCTTCATTGGAGGAATGAGGGCGGTATAAACAGCCAAGTTAGCTGGTGAACCAGATAAGGCCTGAACGTTCACATGCCATTCTTTTGGATCTAATTTAAATAATTTTAAAGCGCGTTCAATACAAAGAGATTCGATCTTATCAACGATTTCATTTCCACCATAATATCTTTTACCTGGATACCCTTCCGCATACTTGTTCGTCAATTCTGAACCAAGTGCTTCGAGCACATCTTTCGAAACATAATTTTCCGACGCAATTAGATTGATAACTTTCTTCTGACGCTTCTTCTCCGCCTCTATGAGTTTTTTTATTTGTATATCTTTCATGGTTTTGATTATAGCGTCAAGTGAGGATTCGTGACAACGATTGACATTATACATAAACACAGACGATATATACAAAGAAAAAGGCCGTCGTGATAGAACCACGACGGACCGATTTTTCGCCACGCTGAGGAACAGCGGAGTGCAAGGCGGAAAGGAACGCTGAGACACAATGCATAAATGCGAGAGGTGTCAGCGTAGACTAATCTAAGGCTAGATCATGAAAGATCTGCCAGTCATGGGGCGAAAGATGGCCCGCATATTACGTCACCCAATTAAGGGCGCCGTTAGTCATTTTGTTATGTAAGGAAACAATGTTCTTGTCCCAGTTACATACGCTACGCCCATTTCAATAACCTGTCAATCTACTATCAACAGGTTATCCCCAGTTTATTCGAACCCCTCTTTAGTCTGCCACTCTGTCTTATTTCTTTTGAGCTTTCTTAGTTGGCTTCTTAGTCTTTGAAACCTTACGATCTTTTTCATCAAAACCTCCTGCAACAGTCATCTTTGCTTTAAGAAAATCGTGTGGATTGTAATCCTCCAAAGTTACCATACTTGGTCTGAAACTTTCCAAATCTTTTACATCTTTACTCAATACAAGTCTTGGAAACTTCTTTGGCTCCCTCTTTAGTTGTTCTTTAACTTGTTCTAAATGATCATGATAAATATGTGCATCACCAAGAGTGTGTATAAACTCTCCTGGCTCATATCCAGCGATCTTAGCAATAATCATGGTCAACGCAGCATAACTGGCAATGTTAAATGGTACCCCAAGAAATGTATCACAAGATCTTTGGTAAAGAAGGCATGATAATTTGTTTCCAGAAACATTGAAATGAAAAAGTATGTGACACAATGGGAACGATAACGCTTCTCCAGGTTTTGCCATGGCGTAAAGGAATTGAGGATTCCAAGCTGAAAGTATTGTATGCTTACGTTCTGGAAAATTCTTCAAAGTATCAATAACCCAAGCAAGTTGGTCAATCTTTCTTCCATCAGCCGCTTGCCACGCTCTCCACTGTTCTCCATAAATGTGTGGCAAATCACCGTGTGCATTTGCAAAATCACTATCATTTCTGATCTTATCTACAAATTCCTCCAAAGTTAGTTTAGGTAACAATCCCTTATCCGCCTTCTTCATGTAAATCTTATAAGGATAATCATTCCAAATAGGAACTTTATTCTCTATCAAATATTTAACATTTGTTTGGCCAGACATGAACCAATACAACTCGTGCATAATACTATTCCATGGAACTTTCTTTGTTGTGAGTAGAGGAAAACCTTTAGAAAGATCAAATCTCATCTGTCTTCCAAAAACACTAGTTAGACCCATGCCAGTATTATGGTCATGCTTAACGGTACCATTCTCCAAAATATCTTTTAATAAATCTAGGTACTGATATTCTGGATGACGAGCCACTGACTTTGATTTTGGAGAAGTGTTTTTCATATTAATAATATTAGCTGATAAATTATTTTTTATTAATCTTCTTTTGTGGAGTTGCTTTTGGAACTTTCTTAGCTGAATCTGTCTTGGCTTTGCCCACAGCTTTCTTAGCTGAATCCTCTTTTGGGTCTACAAAATGTTGCCAATCACGGCCATGATATCTACCAGTAGACTTGTAATCCTTTATAGGAGCACTTGATAGTTCAGAAAAAAGAATCTGACCAATCCTCATATTTGGACGAAGTATGATAGGAAGACTATTCAAATTACAAAGTTCAAAGGTAATATTGAGATGATGTCCAGGGTTGATGATACCAGCCGTATTGTGAATGATGAGACCTAGACGAGCCAAACTACTCTTACCAGAGAGATGTATTAAATACTTATCAGAACCGAAATAATCCACTGATGTGCCCAGAATACTGATACCTGGATGTAGGACAAACATACCATTATCAGGAATAATGATTTCCTTTGTTTCCGGAAACACTTTGTTAACCGGATCAATGGCCATCGTTGACTCTGTGTTACTGACTATAAATTTATTACCGAGCAAAATGTCATAACTTGCTGGCTGAAGGCGACCATGTTCAAAATCCTTGATAATAATCTCTCCTTTTTCTAAAGCCTTGATGATGTCTCCGTCTGAAAGGTACATAGTATTATATTATTCAATATTAAAAGTTTTCTCTGTTCCATAATAATCTGCCCAGTGTGCATTGTAATGTGTGAACATACGCTCTAACCTGTCCTGTGGGAGCTCATTTGCCCCAAGTGTCTTCATCAATGACAAAAGATCTGTGTGTGCCTTATCAACCAACCCTTCATCATTCACAACTTTTTCAAATTCTGCGAGATAACCGTAGCCAGCATTTCTATCTATACACACATGCATATCATTTGTAGCATACTCTTCCCTCTCGCGTGACCACTTTGCCTGATATGTAGCACCGGAATCAAGTAGAATTTGATCGAGCTGTGCCAATGTCTTAGAGATGACAGATTCAAACTCAATCCTCTTTACACCGTTTGAACTACTGTCATCGCCAACAGAGGCTTTCAAAACGAGGATAACCTTACCGTCTGCGTCACGAGTTCTGAGCGAGATCTTCTTTCCTTGTTTCAAAATATGATCCAAAGATTCTTTTTTGTCGGCGGAAATAATAGGTAAGACATTTTTTACCAAGAGACTGATGTCAGTTGGTACATTAAAATAATGATTCAGTTGTTTACCTGTACCAACGAGTTTTGTCTCTGGAAATTTTTGCTGAAGATTTTTCTTCAATTTATCTACATTTTCTTTTGAACCGAGCAGGCTTTTGATTTCGACTTCGTATGATTTATTCATAGCATATAGTATAATCTTATTACAATCTCTTATGCAAACATTCATCATCGCCGCACTATCAGCAGACGGCTACATAGCCAGAGATTCTTCTGCCCCATCAACAGTCTGGACCAGCAAAGACGACAAAAAACGATTCGTCGAAATAACTAAGCGTGCCAAGGTTGTAATTATGGGTCAAAATACCTGGAAGACATTTGGTGGCAGACCCCTCAAAGAACGCCTCAATGTTATCTATTCCCCAGAGAGGCTTCCGGACATGGCACCAGAGGTTGAGATCACCTCAAAGTCCCCTGTAGAGCTCATAAAAGAGCTTGGATCACGCGGATACAGCGAAGTCGCTATATGTGGTGGTTCCCAGATTTACACTATGTTTATGCAGGCTGATGTCGTTGATAGATTATATCTAACTATCGAACCTGTTCTGTTCGGTGATGGTATTCGTCTATTCAAAGCTCCTCTTGATGCTAAATTAAAATTGGTCAGTTCAGAAAAAACTGAGGGTGGTACGCAGTTGGTGGAGTATGTGGTTATAAAATAGTAATTAAATAAATCTCTATATATGAAAGCAAAACTTATTGAATTATTTGGTTGGTACGGGACTATAGCTATTGTTCTTGCGTACTTTCTAGTAAGTTTCTCTTTTCTAAGTGTAAACAATATCTGGTATCAAGTACTGAACGTTACCGGCTCGCTCGGAATCGTTACTGATGCATTTTATAAAAAAGACTACCAACCGGGTGTACTTAATATTATTTGGATAATTATTGCCGTTGTGGCAATTGTTAGGATGTTTGTTAAATAAAAAAGCACCGAATTTCTCCGATGCCATGAAAGAGGCCGTGACTCACTGAACAAAGAACTTTTCTGGTGGCGTTGTCAGCATCAATCGTGCCGAACCTTCACCAGTTAAAACGCCACTGTATGTCCCTTCATAAAGACCTGTTGAACGATTAAGGACGAACTCGTAGAAGATTGCGTCATTTCGTTGAACATAGTGCTTGTAAAAAGACAGTTTGTCATCAACTATTGAACCATTGGTAATGTCTGCAATACCACAACGGTCGTAAGTGATTCCTTCGAATGACCCTTCTCGTTCAAAAGCGAAATGACCGTGGAACATCCAGCTTCCCTCAGCTAAATATAATGCTGGGAGCATATTTTCAGGGTTCAGGTTGATTTTGACACCTTGTTGAGCAAACCAACCGTTGACTAACAACATTTTATTCATAATTCAATTCTCTCGTTTGGGGTTTCTGTTTAATCTGACTTTAGCCTAACGCCAATATGGTGTCAATTGACATTTATTGCTTAAGAGGTAGGCTTGAAGTAAACCAACCAAAGGAAAACTATGGAAACTCTCGAACTTGTAGATTCCCTCGGACTCTGTGAACACTGTGGAAAATTAGTCTCAGTCACAGATTACGCTGGTGATGATAGTGGTAACGCAAAATGGATGTGTAGTTGTGGAAAAGAAGTTACACACGTCTCATTCGGCTATGACAGGGGCACTAGTGGTGCCAAGAAGGTAAAATGGGTTGGTCCAGACGGTAAATGGACTGACGCAAGACCTTCTGAAGATTTCAAGCTTGGGAAAATCCAAGTTATCATGAAGATGCCTCGATATTGTTATTAGCAATCAAAATCACAAAACCCACTGGAAACGGTGGGATTTTTATTACCCGATGTAGATGTAAACATCATAAAAAACACCGACTCATCGCCGGTGCTTTTTATTTGTAGCTATTTGTATTATTCGAATGATTTGAAGACTGGTATGTAACTATTTAACATCCACCCCCATCTGTCTTGCTGTACCAGCAACTGTTTTCATAGCGGCCTCGATACTTCCAGCACTCAAGTCAGGCATTTTGCGTTCTGCGATTTCCTTAACCTGTGCCTTTGTAAGAGTTCCAACCTTAACAGTGTTTGGCTTACCTGAACCTTTCTCTTTCTTCAAAGCTTTCAAAATCAGACTTGATGTTGGAGGAGTCTTGAGAACGAAATCATAAGTACGGTCTTCGTAAACTGAGATAACAACTGGGATCATATCCCCAATCATACCCTTTGTAGCATCGTTGAATTTCTTTGTGAAATCACCAATGTTAACACCGGCCTGACCAAGAGTAGGACCGAGTGGTGGAGCTGGAGTTGCTTTGCCAGCTGGAGCGATAACTTTTACTTTCTTAACAATTTTTTTAGCCATAAATTTAAATTAGTAGTATTTGGGATATTATATTAAACCTTCTTAACTTGCAAGAAGTCGAGCTCAACTGGTGTTTCGCGACCGAACATAGAAACGAGCACTTTGATCTTACCGCGCTCTGTATCTACCTCTGCTACCTTGCCCTCAAAATCCTTGAAAGGTCCATCTGAAACCTTCACAAGATCCCCAGAAGCGAGGTCGATAGTGTGAACAGTTTGAGATGAAGACATGCGACTAAACAATGTTTCAACTTCCTTTGGATCTAGAGGAACAGGGTTAACACCAGAACCGACGAAACCGGTAACGCGTGGTGTGTTACGAACAACGTACCAAGAATCTTCGGTAACAATCATCTCTACGAGAACATATCCTGGATATATCTTCTCTTCTTCTTCAACACGCTTACCAGCTTTAACTTTGATCTTTTTTTCAGTAGGAACGGTGACAGAAAAAATCTTATCCTCCATACCGAGAGATTCTATACGCTGTTTCAAATTGCGGGCAACTGCGTTCTCATAGCCTGCGTACGTATGTATCGCATACCATGCTCGCTCACCTGTTGTAAGTTGTTTAGCCATAGTTTTAGTGGAATAAAAGTGTTAAGAGTTTTGAGAAGACGAAGTCAGCGATACCGAGAATGAGGGCTGTAATAGCAGAGACAACAATAACGAGAGTGGTGAAGCGAATAGTCTGTTGTTTACTAGGCCATGTGACATGACTCATTTCAGAACGTGTTTGCTTGATGTATTCAGTGATTTTCATGATGTTTTGGCTAGTTTATGCTATTTCTCTAATAAAAAACCCCTCTGGGGATTACCTGTGTATAGTAATCCCTCAAATACTAAATGTCAACTGGGTGATTAGTGTTAATTAGCGAGACAACATCCAAGGTATATGTCCTGCAAAACAATTATAATTATTTAAACACATTGCTCGTTGACAAACACTCAATATACATGTACTGTTTATAAAAAGAACATAAACAATCAACCGAGGATTTAAATATGCTAGAACAGAAAACTATTGAAGGAAAACTTTTTGATTTCTTTAAAATCAAGCAGTCAGTTCCTCTTGAGCAAGTCATTAGGCACTATAAATTGATGGGCACAATCAAACCCCATAAAAATATTGCCAATAGATATGAAGGAACATGTCCCTTATGTGGAACAGTCAAAGGTAAGCCATTTAAAGTGGACTTAAAAAATAACCGCTGGAATTGCTTTAGTTGTCGTTGTGGTGGTAATGTTCTGGACTTTGTCAGAGAAAAAGAACGCACCGGAATAATTGGAGCAGCCACGGCACTTTGTTCATGGTTTAGTGTTGATGCCGAAACCACTAGGGAGGAAATCAAACTAAAAAAACAAACCTCCTAGGATTATTACCATTTATCCTTTAATAAACATCATCCTGTCCCAAACAAAACTACCCACTGTCTTTACGAAGTGGGTTTTTCTTTTAACTAAACCGTATGTTTTGTAGGACATGTACTAGAATACTCGTCCTGCAATATAAACCAGAACCTCTTATCCAGAAACACAAAAACCCCTAAAAGGGGCTTCGTGTTACCAGTGAATTTCAGTCCACCAATCGAGATAACTCGATACTATGTATTTTAATTAATCACAACATAAAGTCAAGCATTAATTATTTGTGGACTGAATGGGAGTCGAACCCACGAATCTTCACTGGTAAAATGAAGACCGAAGACCGCTTCTCAGCCCACTGAGGGAAAATATCCCCCATAGAAAAAATCTTACCAAAGCAAGATGAAGCTTTTATAAAATAAAGTTAAAGAAACTATAAAATTTTGTTCAAAAAAGAATCAAATCTATTTAAAGAAATGCCTGATGAATATTTAATTCGTCGAGACTACTTTATCTCGTAAGTAATAGTCACGTTGCTTGTCACCTTCTGCTGACCAGCTGGAATCTCTGGAGCAACTATAGCTTTTCCACTAGCAGAAACCGCATCTGTCATACTGTACATCACAGGACGAATATAAGATCCTCCGTTATCTTCGGTGAAACTAATCACACGAACCAAATGGACGCCGAGTTGACTTGCCAATACATCAGCCTTTGCTTTTGCATCAGCAATAGCCAAATTACGTGCTTGTGCCTGAATAGCATCTGGCTTATCGACTGAAAAATCTAAGCCATTCAAATTATCAACCTTGAGAGCGCCGATGGAAGCAAAAAGTGTTCCAGCGTTATCTAGATTACGAATCTTAACTGTGATTGTTTGACTAACATCGTAGCCAGTTAGAACAGACTTCCCTGGTGGACAATAGACCGGTGTTCCATTTGTCGTTGCGATCATAGGACAAGCCGCGTTCTGATAATCATAATGAGGACTCACATTATATGAAGTTGTCTGAATATCCTTATCAGCTACACCAGAATCACGGACGGTCTTCAATGCTGAATTTATCTTAGTCGTAGCTTGTGTCTGTGCATCTGTAACAGTCTTTGCATTAGCTGTAACACTGAATGAGAAAGTTGCTACGTCTGGAATAGAGTACGCATCACCCGTACCTGTAACAGAAATACTTGGAATAGTTTGATCTTTAGAATTACTATTTGAATTGAACAAAACTCGGAGACCTATAAGAGAACCGATAACTAGGACTACGGCCACGAGGATGCCAACCCATGAAGCTATCTTCCAAATTTTTTCAGGTATATTCATATTATTTATATTAAGAATTATTAAATTATATTATATCAACACCTCCATTTTACCACATTATGGTCGAGACGTATTTATAAACATAAGTCGGCTAAGTTCTCAAAAAGACATAAAACTGTCATTGGTCCTACCCCGCCAGGAACTGGACTGATTGCACCTGTTGGTCCTATAACTTTAGAGACAGACTCAAAATCAACGTCGCCAACCATTTTTTTAGACCCAATTTCTAGTTGATCATTACGATTGATGCCAACATCTATTATTATTTGGCCAACTTTTACATTTTCAGCTTTGATCAAATTCTTCTTTCCAACAGCAACAATTATAATATCTGCGTCTTTTGTTTCTTTAACCAAATCAACAGTTTTGCTATGAGCAACATTTACGATTGCGCCTGCATTGACGCACAACTGTGCGATTGGCTTTCCGACCAAAGCGGAACGCCCAACTACAGTTACTTTCTTATTTTTCAAAGAAATTTTGTAAAATTTTAAAAGCTCCATGACTCCCCTAGCAGTTGCTGGAATAGCTGCTTTATCACTATTCTCTCCAAAAAGCCGTTTGTTTGTAGACGTCAGACCATCAAAATCTTTTCTAGGATCAATAGAGTCAACCACCTTATCATTGTCCATACTTACCGGTAATGGCAACTGAATGATGACTCCTCTAACAATTGGATTGATACTAGACTCTTTAATTTTTCTAATAACTTCGGATTCATCTGCGGAATCTGATAACTTAATAAGTTGAACACGGACGCCAACTTTATTTGCAAAGTCCATCTTAGCCTTTATATAAGCCGAGGAATCTGCACGATTTCCAACTTGAATTATAGCGATCTCTGGAGTTGGCTTTATCAATTGAAATTTTTTTGTAAGTTCAATGATGCGTTCATCACGCACAACTATTCCTGAGAGAATTTTTGGTGAATTACTTGAAAGATTGAGTGAGACCATAATCAATACGGTAGCATAGAATCGGAGGATTTCAATGCTTGCTGAATTAACCTAAAGGAGTATGCTGAAAGTCGAACAATGGTAATTTAACAAAAGGAAATTTATGGACGCTTTTAAAGCTATATACGAGCATGTGGCTCGCATACCGTCGAAAGATCGACCTTACGGACACATAGTAGTTCGCAGCAACAATCCCTTCGATCTACCAGTTGAACGATACTGGGGATTGATCAAGCTCGATGACAGAGCCTACGAATCAGAATATTTCTTTACGGTCGATAATTTCGATCTCGAACGTAAGACTTACAAACTATCCCTATTCCTTGATCAGGAAATGGACGTCTGCATCCTTGAAGTGCACATTAATTTTACAAACGAAGACCCTCTTGATATTGATATGCACAATACTAGAAGATGGGGTAGGAAATATCAAAAACAGCCACCTATTCCACCTGAACTGATAGGTATTACCCATCTTTTGGTATATAAAAGTCTCAAAGAACTACAACCGACCGAGGATTACTCGAAAGATGGTCCCAACGGAAAGACCTTGCTGACAACAGGATATGTCCTTGGTATAAGCGATTCTCTGGCTAGCTATTTCTCACGTAAAACTGAAGTCCAGCTATGGTCGCTCATATCCAGCCTGGACTTGATCTTCCATTAAATTAAAAATCTTCCAGAGCGCGGCCACAAAATGGTCGCGCTTTTTTATTAATAAATTCAAAAGTTTACTAACACAATTACTTAGCTGACCAACGTGCAAAAATACCACAAGGTAAAAGTCTCGACTCTGATTTGGTGTCGGAAATATTTGTTTCCTCAAGAGTTAGTTCCCCTATCTCTATCTCTCCAGCAAATTTTTCTTGAAGTGGAAGTAAATTATTTTTATAGGCAACTGCAGAATAACCAGCGGAGTAACCATTGATCAAAAAGAAAATTGGCTCATCTGCAAGTAACGATGCGCCTTCTTCAACTAACTTTAGGAAATCATCCTCTATCTTCCAGACTTCATTTTCAGCACCATGACCAAAAGCTGGTGGATCCATGATAATACCGTGGTATTTCCTACCTCTTTTAACTTCTCTTTTTACAAAAGCACGCACGTCGTCTAGTATCCAACGAACGGGTTTGTCTTTTAGTCCTGAAAGTTCAGCGTTGTCTCTGGCCCAACCAACAGCTACTTTTGAACCATCAACATGCACAACTTTTGCACCAACTTGCGCACAAGCCAGTGTCGCCCCTCCTGTATATGCAAAAAGATTTAAGACTTCAACTTCTGTATTAGGATTTTTAGACTTGTACTGCGAAATTTTCGCTCTCATCCAATCCCAATTTGGAGCTTGTTCTGGAAAAATTCCAACGTGTTTGAAAGCTGTTGGTTTGATCCAGAATTTCAAATCAGCAAAATTAATTTCCCAGCGACTAGGCAGATCTTTTTTTAGAGTCCAACTACCACGTTCTTCCTGTAAATCACCACCTGAATTTTCCTTCGATAAAGTTTTCGAAGCACTTCTTCCAAAATAACCATCAGCTTTTTTCCATTCTGCAGGTGCCATTTTTTTATTCCACAAGGCCTGAGGATCTGGTCGTGATAAAACCACTTTTCCAAAACGCTCGAGTTTCTCCCCTTCTCCGGAATCCAGAAGTTCGTAATCAGGACACGTTTTAGTTATGAGAATATTTGAGTTCATTTTATTAATTTAGAATTTGTTTGGAAATTAGAATTTCGGATTTAAAATTTACACCCGGTATTTCCTCAAAACTACAACAGCACTCACGAAAAGTATCGTGGAAATGGTTGCTGAACCTAGACAGTACAAGCACCACGAGTGAATCAGAAATGCCTGAGCTGCCACAAACCACATCGACATGATAAAACCGAAGACAGTCAGTAATAAAACAACGCGCAGAGACGGTTCATGCTTGCCTTCAATATGAGCAAACAAACCTGCGGCAATGATCAGATAATAGATCATTCCGAGCAAAGCAACCGGTATACCGAAAATTGTTGCATACTGACTAGTTAGAACCGTCTCACATCCAGCTGTAGTACATGGAGGAATCTTATTTTGAAAATGTTCTATCGTCAAAAAAGATGCATCAGTGAAACCGATGATCGCAACGATGAAAAGCGCGATAACTGCTTTATTTGGAACTGCCTGAAGCGGCCGCTTCAATAAGTGATTTAAATGCTTCATAGCTTTGTGGATTAGTGATGGCTTTACCATTTACGAAAAATGTTGGTGTTCCTTCGATGCCGATTTTTACACCTTCTGCTTGATCGCTCAGAACAACATCTTTAACAGCAGAACTATCTAAATCTGCCTTAAACTTAACCATATCAAGACCGATCTGACTCGCATAACCATCCAAAACATCATGAGCATCTGGCAGGTTACTCCAATCACTCTGATGTCCATAAATAAGACGATACATATCCCAGAATTTTCCTTGCAAACCAGCCGCCTCAGAAGCTTCCGCAGTAATAAGAGCATTTGCATGTTGAGGAAGCGGAAAATGTCTAAAGACAAGACGAACGGTACTTGAAGCCTCTTTCATCAAACGCTCAACGAGAGGAAAATACACTCCGCAAGCAGGACACTGGAAATCACCATATTCAATCATAGTCACTGGTGCATTATTAGACCCTAAAACATGATCGTTTGCGCTGACTGGCGCTGGAGGAATGAGGTTGTTAGTAGTACTAACACTTGATTTATTCATAGCTACTGCCAAACCCCAAAGAATAAGTGCTAAAATTATAAGAAAAATTGCCCAAAAGATAGTACGTTTTATGTTCATGATTCGACTAGTATATCAAATTATTAACATTGCGTCACCAAAAGAATAGAAAGCAAGCTTCTCTCTGATTGCCTGATCGTACAACTCTCGCCAAGACCTTTTTGCCCCTTTGTATTGCAAGAAAGCATCAACCAACATGAGCAAAGAAGTATTTGGTAAATGAAAATTTGTAATCATTGCATCCACAATCTTAAATTTATAGGGCGGAGTGATCATGAGAGAAGTATCCCCTGTAAAACCTTCGTCTTTTACTATGTATTCCGCCGTAGATTCCAGGGTACGTGTAGCAGTAGTACCTGAAGAGACGATCAGTCTTCCCTCTTTTTTGGCTTTGTTTATTTTTAATGCTGACTCAGAACTGATCTGTACTGGTTCAGAATGAAGCTTATTTGATTTGATAGACTCAGCAGTAAGTGGTGAAAAAGTTCCTCTACCAACATGCAAAGTCACATTTGTACGATCAATCCCCTTTTCCATGAGTGATTGAAAAACATTTTCTGTAAAATGTAGAGACGCGGTGGGTGCAGCCACAGATGACGGCTTTGAAGCAAAAATTGTTTGATACTGAACTCTTGCATTCTCTTCATTTAGATCAGAATGAATATATGGCGGCAAAGGAGTCTGCCCATGAACCTGACAAAGTTTTTCAAATTCCTCTACTGATATATGTAATCTAAAACTAAACTCCTCATTCTTTTGACTGATGACGTCCATGATCGCGCGATGATTGAAATACAGTTGTTCTCCAACAGTCAGTTTACGATCTGGCAGACCTTTTATCAATTCATTTTGGCCTCCGTCGGCCCGAACTACTGTTCGCCATTCATTAACCAAGAAAAGTACTCGGACTGAACCACCTGTCAATTTCATGAGTTCTAATCGCGCTGGTACAACCTGCGTATCATTCAAGACCAAAAGAGACCCAGATGGTATATATCTGCTCAAATGAGAAAAAGTATCAATAACGATTTCATTCGTCTTTGTGCTGTATACAAATAACTTAGCAGAATCGCGCGGCACAGCAGGCGTGTGAGCGATGAGCTCTTGTGGTAAATGATAGCTATAATCTTCTGGTTTCATTCTACCTATAATAACACATGAGCTAAAACTTATAAGCCGATCAGTGATGATACTTCTCTCCACGAATAATAGTAAACGTCCTATACAGCTGTTCAACTAATATGAGTCTGACCAATTGGTGAGGAAAAGTCAGCTTTGAGAGAGCCAATGTCATATTCGCACGCTTTTTAACTTCATCACTCAAACCATATGAGCCTCCTATTATAAAAAATAATGTTCTGGTACTTTCATTTAACCTGGACTGAATCTGAGTAGCCAAAGAGCTTGAATCGTACTCTTTTCCCTTTTCATCTAAAGCCACAGCATACGAACCTGAACCTTCTTTATCTAAAATCTCTAGAATCTTTTTATTTTCTTCTTCTTTTTCACTTGCGGAGATATATTTAAATTCACATGGAGAATAATGTGAGATTCTATCTAAATATTCACTAACCAGATCTTGACCAGAAAAATCTTTTTCTTTACCAACAGCTAAAATGATTATTTTCATGGGGTATACGTATTTGAGGACTGATTGGCAGGAGTTACACCAGCCATCGTACTAGGTTCTTGTACAACCCTTTCGACCACCTGAATACCTATCTTATGCTCCAGAAACTTCTGTATCTCATCAGCCAAATCAGCATCGACTGGGTCAAATATAGTATCTGATTTATTCTGCGTCTTCGCATCTTCACGACCAGCAGTGATCATAAGTAGACGACTAACACCGAATATACGGTGCATAACCGTGCGCACAAGGTTTATGTCTTGAATCTGTCTATAAGGAATAGAGACTTCTGACTTATCAAAAATACCTGTACGAAATTTGATATTGAATTCTTCCAGAACGAATACATGGTTCCTGTATTGGATCAATCCGATGATTATACCGACCAAAATTAAAATAACACTGGCAAGAAGAGCCATCACTGAAAATGATGCTACGTAATTTGAAATGTCTGTAATAGCTGAAGTGTTAGATTGTCCACCTAAAGAGATCAAACTCGCTAATGCATAGGCTATACCTGGACCTGAAAATGCCAAAATAATTGAACAAATAAATACAACAAAACCAATTGCTGTCCTTCTGGTTAAAATCAACATCATTGTCCTTCTTCCTAAATTTTGTGGTTGTCCTACTATTAACATGTGACCATTATACCTTATTTAGCTCTTTCTCCGCCTTATCAGCTAAATCCATGAATATATCTATTTCAGAGACAGTAAATTTTCTTGGCTTTGTGTCTTTAATACAGAAAACACCTACAGGCTTACCGGTCCTGTAATCTAGCAATGCCTGACCCATATATGATCTGATATTTGGAAAACCAACCACCATTGGATTGTCAGCAAACCTAACATCTTTAAGGGTATCTTCAATTATGAAATTACTTTTAGTTAATAGGGCATGCCCACAAAATGACACCGACCTATCTCCTTCTTTTTGATCTAAACCTATGCATGATTTAAACCACTCTCGATTTGAATCGATAATACTAATCATAGACATGGGGACTTTTAATTTTTGTACAGCTTCCTTTGTCAGCACATCGAATCTCTCTTCTGGCTTTGTATCTAGAATAGCCATCCTGTGTACAGCAACGATTCTTTCGTCTTCATCTTGTGGTATTGGAGCGATTTGCATATCAATTCTATTATACAACGCAAACGGTAAGCGCGCTTTGATAAAATGTACCTGATTCGGTTTTTCTCCAAATCGTGATAAAATCAGCCAATGCTTACATATTTTCAGGCAATCATAATGGGCGCCATGCAAGGTATATCAGAGTTATTCCCTGTTTCTAGTCTTGGTCACAGTGTCATTCTGCCCAAACTACTTGGTTGGAGCGTAAATCAAAATGATAACTTCTTTTTAATATTCCTAGTAGCTACACATCTCGCCACAGCTCTAGTGCTTTTAGGATTCTTCTATAAAGATTGGCTGCTCATCATAAAAGGAATACTCCGATCTATTAAAATCAGGGAAATCCAAAACACAGATACTTACGCAAAGCTTGGCTGGCTCATCGTGATTGGAACAATACCAGCTGGTATATTAGGAATACTATTTGAAGATAAATTGAAAGTTTTATTCGCATCACCAAATGCTGTAGCCATCTTTTTAATATTAAACGGTTTACTACTCTACGGAGCGGAGTTACTAAGGAGGAATAAATCGACAACAGAAAACCTGGACCAAATGAGTTGGTCTCAATCAATAAAAATCGGTCTAGCTCAATGCTTGGCCTTAATACCAGGATTTTCTAGAACAGGATCAACTATTGGTGGAGGACTGCTTATAGGACTGAACCATAAAGACGCTGCGCGATTCTCTTTTCTTCTAGCAACACCTATAATATTTGCTGCTGCGGTCCTAAAATTACCGGAACTATTAACATCTAGTGGTTCTGGATCCATAGGACCAATACTAGTTGGTTCATTAGTTGCGGCAATGACTGCTTATCTTTCGATTAGCTTCCTTACAAAATATTTTGAAACCAAAAAACTGACACCTTTCGCTGTATATTGCGTAGCGATAGGAATAATCAGCAGTATCGTATTTTTATTTAGATAGCCTTCTTACCAGATTTAAACCAAGCTAAGACAAAAAGACCTAGGCCCAGAATTAAAGAAGCAAGTCCGTGCTTGAAATGAACTGTAGCTGAACCAACTTCATATCCTGGAAAATATGTTGGCAATGAACCTGCTGTCTTTGACCAATAAATAATAGTGATGATAATAAAGACAATACCTAGAACAACTGAACCATAAGTAAGTAATTTTTTATTCATAATAAGATTGATTATATCTTATCCAAGTGTTAATCGTATAGCCGCTCTGCACATATCTGAGACAATACCACCTACTAATTTGTTATTATCTTCAATTCTGACCTTTGTATTATTCTTTGGAAAAACAACATATTCGCCTTCGAGATAAGCGATCTTCTTCCCGTCCATACCGAAAGCTTCTTTCTCATAAAAATAAGCGACTTTTTTACCTGAGTGATCAAAGACATGATTACCGTCTATCCAACCTATTTTGATACCATCGCGTTTTATTTCATTATTTATTATTTGAATCATAATGACTTAATTATATCAGAAACCAAGTAATCTAATTTTGATATACAAAGTGAGCATTCCAATAACAAAACCGGAAACAAATACAACTGTGCTGTTAAATTTGGTACCCCCGTTAATAAAATATGTGATGCAAAGCACAATAGCCAAAGCAATAGCAACACCAATAAAGAATACGGCGAGTGTTTTCATGTAATGATTATACATCTATTATTTATCTGCGGCAAAATTTTCCTTGATCCACTGCTCTACTTTCTTACGTATTGGTTCATCTGGATTTTCAAAACCTTTAGTAAACCAAACTTTTAATTGATCAGTTGATTTGTCGTATGAGACACGTATTCCGTTTAGTCCATCAATGACAAGTGGAACTGGCTTACCATCTAAAAGAGACTTCGTCACAGCATCAACATCTCTCATGTAAGGAGTAGCTTCCATGTTGATTGATTCAAGATAATCCATAATCACTCGCAGTTTTCCTAACGACATCTTTGGCTTTTCTACTTGTTCAGTAAGTTTAAGATAAAAGGCTATGTCACTTTTCGTAAGCACTAAACCATGACCTTCTTTTATTATTTTAAAATCAGTTTCAGATTCAAGGTATCTTCTTATATCATTTATATCATGACCTGTTTGCACCAATATGTCCCCACGCTCTTCAGGAGGTAAAGCATTTTGTGTTTTGGCAGCACCAAGACTAGTCATATCTATTACCAGTATAGCCGCACCAAAAAGCTCCCTCAGTTCATGACGAAGTTTTTCCATAACAGATAAACGCCTCTCAAACTGTGTCGGAACATCCTTTGTTTCAGCTAATCCTTCCATATAAAAAGTATACCAAATCAGGACTTAAAAAACCTCCTTGTTGAATGACGACAATAACAAAATTATATTAAATTATTTTTTAGGTGGATTTTCGCCTATCGCTTCGTCTGCAATATTTGCATCAGCGTCAGCTTTTGTCGCTTCTACTAAACCATCAAGATGATTTGGTGGAGCATAGACAGTATAGATTTTAAGATCTGTTGTACCAGTATTCCAGAAATTATGTTCTGTGCCAGGAACCACCACGACTACGTCACCAGGTGCAATCGTAAATTGTTTGTGATCAAGCTCTCCCATACCTGTCCCTGACAAAAAGAAAAGTGTCTGTTCGGTATATTTATGTGTTTCTACTCCAACTTCCCCTCCCGGTGGAATACTCATGATAACCAATTGACTATTCAAACCAGTAAACATGACTTTACGAAAATTCACATTATCTCTAGCCTCTGTAATTATATTTGTGTGGTAGCTCATTTTATTATTTATTCTCATACTTGTGGAGACGCTTAAGGTGCAGAATCATTACGAACTTACTAAGACAACAAAAAAAGAGACTGCTGTCTAAAATTTATCAGAACTGCCACATTCAACCTTCTTCACCATTTCCATATCAATAATAACAGCTCCACTTTTAAAACTACCCGATTCTTGTGCTGTCCTTTTTCCTGTATCTACAAAACCTAATCTTTTATAAAAATCTATCGCATTTTGTGTGTAATCTGCAACTTGAACAATTGTATCTTTTTTAGGATCAAAAAACTCCATTGCTTTATTCCAAAGTCTTGTTCCAATTCCTCTATTTTGAAACTCTGGTAAAACATACAAAGTCCTCAAATGATTATTATTTTTATTTCTAATAACTGTGCAGGCTCCAACAATCAGCTCCCCTTTCTTTGCAACTAGTCTTTTCTTATTTTTAGGTAAATTTCTTATTAATTCTTTTAGGTTCTCAATTTTTTCCGTGGAAAAGTCTTCCTTATAGCTATCTTCTATATCTTCTATTGTTATACCTCTTTCTTTATTTGGATATGTAGCAAGCCAGGCTTTATAAAATACATTTGTTATTCCTAGAGCATCATCAGGTACAGCGTCTAGAATCTTAATTTCTTCCATACAATAAAGTCTATCAGGCTCAAACTTAAAAGTCATTACGCTACCTACCAAATAGATTTCACAAATATTTGGCAGCATTTCTGCAAAAATGGCCTTTTGCCCAAAAAATGGTTTTGTGCTTAAATTAGGGCCGTTGCGTACAAACTTTCCAACAACCCAACCAGTCCTTTCTAGCTCTTTATCTATTATGAAAAATACACCGTTTGCTCCTTCTGTTGCGGCAAGCTGTATTACTACGCTCGCCACAATTTTTACCTGTTACGCAGGTGACAATACCAATAGCACAAGTCTGGCATATTTCATCAGCGCCGACTCGACACAGATCATTGAAAAAAGGCTCTCTACAATGCCACTTGGCACACAAAAACCGGAACACAGATCTGTTTGTCATCCAGGTATGGAAAGCGGAATATCTGGTGACAGAAAATTCTGGGCTAGCATAGACCACAACGAAATGGCATCTAGCCAAAATTCATCGCTTGAGGATATCGCCGGATCGCACAAAATCACGAGCGATTTCTTTGGGGCAAAGTTTGAAGTCAAGAGCGGACCTCCAATCATCTGTTGGGACCCAATGAAAGCAAACGATCCAAACGAGATGGCCTTACAAAACGCCTTGAACAATAGAGTGGTTATCAGCGAAAACTTATCAGCATCTCAAGCGTCTGGATTTATCTGGACGCCGCTCAAGAACAAGAACTTCGAATTTAATGCCACGGGTCTCACTCATGCCTCGTTCAACTGGCACTTTTGATTCGAATGCTCCCTATTAAACCAAGGCTGTCCTTGGTTTTTTAATTTCCAATATCTATACCATTTCATACCCAAATGTCGTCAACTTATCTTCAATATCCTTATAGCTCTTACCAAACAACATTCCTCCAGCGATAAATTCTTCCATGCAAGAAGTATATCAGAAACTCTTATTGTTTAATCTGGGGTCATTGTTCAAAAGGTAATATAACTACAGAATTACTTCTTCGGCCTTAACTCCCAAATTTTTATAGATAACTGTTTTTTAACACTCTCTTCATCGAGACCAATTTTGTCAGATGCTATACCACCGGCCACTTCCCCAATAGTACGAATAACAAAGTCAAAACCAAGATTACCAAAAAAATTCTTTGCTGCGTCAAGATCTACAAAGGTATTGGCCATATAATCTCTTCCTGTACGTGTTTTTAGTTCGTTCATAGCTTCATTATGAGGCCCATCAATCTTTAGATTATTTAAATCTTCGTACGTATAAATATCTGATGTAATCCAAACACCCCCTCTTTGCACCAAGATAGGATGTATAATTTCAGCCATTTTTTGTTTTTCTTCATGACTAAAATATGCCAATAACCCTTCATGACCAATCGCGATAGGACCTTCAGGGAATTTCGCTACTGCCCTCAAAAAAGACTCCTTATCCAAAACATTTAATTCAGAAAAATGAAGGTTCGTTGGCAACTGTCTATTTTCTTTTTTTAGTAACTTTTCCAACACATCTTGTTTCTGACGCAACATATCGGGCAAATCAGTCTCTATGTAATTAATTTCGGCATTTTTAGACATGATGAGGTCACGTGGACCAACACCAGAAGCAAGTTCAAGTATATTCTTAATACCACTCTGCTCAAGAGCATTAGTCAAAGATTTAAAACGAGCTTCAAAATATGGCGCCATCTTGTGGTGAAGTTCCGCATTTTCTGGAGTTAGATTGCTTGCATCACAAATATCTGAAATCTCTTTACTAAAAGGTATGTCTGAAAATGTTCGCGCATAAGCAACTCCTATAGCTGTATAACTAATTTTTTCATGTGGACTGTGAGTCAATGGTTGTTCTTGTTGATTTTTCATATGAGTCAAGTGTAACAAAAAGTTCAAATAAGCACACGCTATATACCCTACCGGTCTCTTATTCTTTTAGTAGGGTGACGTCGTACAGGTAATTTTAACTGGATTTAGGGAGAGGAATGATGCAACGGTGTATATTCCTGTTTTTCAGGCAATGGTTTTTTAGCAATCTCCTGAGCTAGATACTGAGGCACTTCATCTGCTTTAATAATATTTTTATCAGGATAGAGTTTCCTTAATTCTTCAATTATTGGATAATATTTATTACTCACCACGTAAGCACCTATATTACCCTCCCAACCAATTTCGTTTTGGACTAACTTATTTCCATTTTCAATACCAGTTTCTAAAATACCTAATTCTGTATCACAATGAGATATAAGTAAAAAATCAGAATTTGCATACGCCCCGAATTGACCGCCTGAAAGTGGTCCGTAATAACCTTTTACAGCGTTGTTATCTAGTATATTAATAAAAGCAGCAAGTGTATCCGCATGTGTACAATTCGGTCCAGCCTTTGTTATACCGTGACCATAAAATCTTTCTGTTATTTCTTCTGGTAGCTCATATATAATTTCGGGGGTATTTCTATTTCCAAAATTATCATTATCTGCTAATGCCAATTCACGATTGTATTGCTTCAATAATTTCGTTGCAACTTCAAATGAATACTCGTACGGTACAGAAGTTTTTTCTACTTGATTATTTGGCGTATTTTCCATACCTCAAAGTCTATCAGGCTCAAACTGAAATGTCATTACGCTACTTATGTATTTTTACTAAATTACTGTTAGGGTGCCGTGGTAGAGGTAATTTTAACTGGATTTAGGGAGAGGGGTGATGCGACGGTGTATATTCCAACACTCTAGCCTTTACTTAAATCTCTAACATGAGGGGATAATGGTCAGAAACTTCTTCAGAAATTACCTTAAAGGCTTTAACATTAACGTCTGGTGAGACGAAAATATAGTCTGCAAAGTTCTCAGCCTCCTTATCTAAATTAGTGTGCTTTCTAAATGATGTACGAGTACTAAGAATGTTATAGCTTTTAATTAAATTAACCATGCCCCGCTCAAGCATAATCACACTTTCTGTAGTTGGTAGAATATTTAAATCGCCTGTAAGTATCTTTTTAGTTTTATATTTATCAAATACACCTTTTATTATTTCAGACTGCTTCAAACGCTCAGGAGTATCCCCTCTTCCTTCTTTAGACCATATTCCATGAACAGTTGCGATTAAATAGTCTGTTCCATTTTTTGTTAACAAAACTGTGAGAATATTTTTTGTAAAATCACCTTGCTTAAAAACTTCTACAATATTATGACTTTTTATTTCACATGAATTTTTAAAACAGATCATTAAACCATTATTATCAGAAACATAGGAATAACCACTTCCCAAAACATTTTTTATTTTTTCTGGAGTATCCAAAAAGTCATCCGTTACTGAAGTGTTGTGAGCCGTAAAAATTTCTTGTAGACAAAAAATGTCTATTTCATTTGAGTATTTTTTAAAGAATTTCTTTAGCTCTGAAGGAAGTCGCCCATTCCATATATTTAACGAAACAATTTTCATAACTTAAGTATACCAAGTTATTACAAAATACTTGCAAGAAGAAGACCCGCCGCAATTTTCATCGCTAAACGGGTCTTTGGGTTGTGACACCCTACTCTTCGTACTGACACTGGCAGAAGTCTGGCAGAAGTCCACACTTCTGACATTCTTCGTTGGCATGCTCGAGCCACAAGGGGATTTCTTCCTCCTCGTGATCAGGTAGTCCTATTTGCGGAACTTCAAGCTCGTGGTCGTCTTCGTCCGGAGTGCAGATGCACTTTGAACTAAGTTCCCCACAGTCTTGGCATGGCCATTCGTTCGCTAACTCCTCGTAATAGAGCTCTTCTGCTCTTTTGTTTTCGAGGGCCTTGACTTCAGACTCCTTCTCGATCGACGCCTTAGTAAATACCTGACTCTCCTCGCATTTGCGTAACTCTTCTTCGAGATCGATCGGCTGGCGATACTCCTTCTCCAACATTTGATCATTGGTCGCAGGATTAATCCATTGACGCAACTCCTCATCTGTAAGATTGTGATACCACTTTTCGATCCGCCTGTCTGACCTGTAGTTTTTACAAACTTTAACTAACTTTTGTACTTTTTCAACGAACCATTTAATGATATGCATAGTATTCCTTTGTTTCTACCGACGTGATTGTCGATTAGATAAGGAATACTCATTCTTTCTTACATCCTTACGGACGTGGGAGAATGCTAGCTCGGTTGCCGCCGTACCCAGTAATGGCAACTTTGTCTTCCTCAAACTATGGGAAGTAGGCTAGATAACTTAATTAACCCTTTTAACATTATAGCATAATATATATAAAAGTCAATAGCTCTCGCTCAAACTAAATAAGCCTTTAAAATAAAGGTATTATAGAAATATTCCTGGTGGGGTGCCGTCGTACAGGTTACTTTAACTGGGTTTAGGCAGAGGGGTGATGCCACTATCTATATCCCTTCTTTCTGCTTGTCAGCCATGTAAATACAAAATATAAGATACACATCTATAATATATCCAATTATGCTGGACACACCGAAAGTAGTTGGATTTAAAATATTCTGTGCAAGGCTCATAAAGGATCCTAATCCCAAAAGTATATATGAAACCTCAATGACTTTTAGGGAATGTTTTTTAAACATTCTCGCTTGAATAACAAAAATAACAACTCCAATAATAAGTAACAAGGAAATTTCATAAAGACCAATACAAAGAAAAAGTAAAGCTGGAAGTCCCATGAGTACCGCCAACACAGTAAAGTTCCAGTAACAAATAACCCAGTAATCTTTTTTTATTAATATAGAAGTCTCCTTCTGTATATGTGTTGCCTTTAATTGTCTGTAAATGACAACATTCAAAAAAACAAAAAATAAATAAATTATCGATGTCAAAATTCGGATCTCTAATGAATAATTAATTTTAGTGAGATAAATAATTATACTTATCACCAAACTTATAGATAGAATAATTGGTGCCCATCGCTTTTTAAAGATAATTCCTGCTAAACAAATAACATCTACACAGTCAATTAAAAGATGCAAAAAAATGTTAACATTTGAAGTTCCAGAAAAAATATGACCAATCGAACTAAAGAACTGAAGAAAGGAGATAATACCAATTACAGTAACCAAAAAAATTGAGATCAAACGAAATGACGTTCCTGTTTTTATTATTGTAGTATTATTCATCTGTTTCTCTTTAATAATGAAAATATTAACACAATAGCTCGATTTCTGTTAGGGTCATCATTTATAAACAGCCAAATAGAGACCTGAAAAAAGTGACTAATCAGACTACCGAACAATTAACTGCATAGAATTACTCTCACCTGACCTTCCTCCAACTTCAACAGCCATAGAATATTGACCGTTACTTATTGCTATATATCCATTTTCAGGACAACTTCCTGGAGGTCCAAGCCCCGTCAACTCCTTCTTACACGCCTTAGCTGGTAGAATAAAGTCAATTTCGTCAGCAGTTCCTTGTGGCAGAAAAATTAACTTAGCTTGCCCATTACTGTCAGTAATGCTCGCCATCGTTAATATATGCATTGGGGAATTTTCGTCACGTAATATGTCAAGATTTTCACCTCTAATCTTAACTGTATCACCTACAGAAACTGGTTGAGGAGTAATAGAAATAATTACTGGGGACCTAGCAGAAACATTTACCAAACTGCGTACTGAATAAAAATAATAGAGTACCCCAACAATAACCAACAAGATAATTCCTACAACAACATAGATTTTTGATTTCATACCTCAAAGTCTATCAGGCTCAAACTGAAATGTCATTACGCCACTTATGTATTTTTACAAAATTCCTGGTAGGGTCACACTCCAAAAGGTAATATAACAAGACCTATTCTGGTAATCCCCACAAACCAGGTTTCCAAGATTTACTTACTTCGTCAAGATTCTTTGAACTAAAACTTGTTAAGAAACCGGATTCCTGCCTTCCTCCACCACGTTGCAGATGAAGCCTCCTTTCTTTGGTATTAAACATAACACTATCGTGTGCAGGAGAAAGTTTTGGGCCACCTATAATTACTGGGTAGAAACCAAGTACTGTTCGTATCTCATCTGACACTAATTTAATTGAATCAACATATTCTTTAATATACAGACCTCTATCATCCTCTGGCTGTCCATAATCCCTAACCTTTGCATATCTACCACCAATCATCACAACATCTATCGTACCTTTTTTACATTTCGCTTTTATTTCTTCTAATTTTTCTTGTAAATCCTTGATGAATTGCACTTTTTTATCATGAAGAAAATAAGTGGGACTTTGATGGCTCAGAAAAGAAATATTATTGCCACTTTTGGTTTCTAACCCAACAGCAATAACGCCAGTACAATCTGCGAAACTATGAGAAAACTTATCGCTTTCGTCGACTGAAGAAATAACATAATCCTCACTACCTTCCTTTTTTAAACGATTACTAAACACTTCTTCATCATTAGCATAGAGATCAACGTGTACCACTTTTTTAGGATCAGGTATGATTGGCGAGATATCAACCCCTTCTAATGAAGCCATTATTGGTTGAATTCCATCATTGAGATGTTCTACTTTCAATTCATCAATAGTATCATTTGTCTGAGGAAGGCCTTCTTTCATAAATCAAATTATACCAAAATATTACAATCATTACTCACCCTGTTAAGACTCAAAAAAACGAGGGTCCCTTTCGGCCTCTTATTTCTCTTTTAGTTGATTGGGATTATATGGAGGAGGTGAAGGAGAAGGTAAATGGAATTACCACATTCAAACAAATAGATTTTATAATTCCCAGGATTTAATCTCGTGTACACACGTTCCATTATCACCCAATTCAAATATAGCTAATTTTGAATAAACCCCTTCAAACAACTTTATATCAGGAAGGTCACTTTTAATATCTTTGTGTGATGCAACAAAGCGAGTAAAAGTAAGATGCGGATGAAAAGCCTTTCCAATACTTCTATAACCGTAAGTTAATAAATTATTTAACTCTTCCCCTTCTGAGGTTTCCAGCCTAGCCTTATCCTTTTCTCGAAGACCATCACGAACAGAGTTCAAACTTTGCACAACCTTCATTTGTGCAATTTCCAATATTTCAGATTTTTCGTACTCAACGTCAATATACTCACTTTCATAATGATATTCGGAAGTAACTACTTTAATTGGTTTCAATTCTTTAGCAATAGACGTAAGTAAATTGAGAGCTTTATCCAAACTATTTTCATTAAGTTGCAACATATATAAAGAAACGTGCGGGAAATAATTTTTACTATCGAGAGTAAAATGAGTGCCTTTTTCAGAAAGTTTCTGGCTTAATTTTATAGCCTCTTTCTCAATCATTGGCTCAGGTATTAACACAACATCATAAGATTTGCTCATATTCCTAGTATACCAGAGTTCAAATAAGCACCATCAGTATCCCCTTCCGGTCTCTTATTCTTTTAGTGGGGTCACTATCCAAAAGGTAATATAACTGTGTTTGAAGACTAGACTCGTACTATATAGAATGTGTCAACTTCATTGTTAATCCTAGGTCAAATCTCCATATCCCATTTTCTTCAACAAAACCCCATCTCATGTTTCCAGAAACTCCACTAGTACTAATGGTATTTAGCGTGACTGAAACCTCATTGTTATTACTGTAATATGATGGTCTACAAGAGCTACCACAAAAAGTTATTTGCTTGATGGTTATCTCCTTGAAAGAGGTATTTAATTGGCTGATTTTTAGTGTACCCTGAGTCGCAACTGAAGAGTACTGCAACACACCCTGTTGATCATTGTTTAAAAACGCTTGTTTGAAGGCATTTACTGTAGTTGTAATAGCCGAGATATCAGAGGAAGATAGATTCGTGGAAGTAGATGGTACACTCGAGTTTGCTGACGCAACTGAACTTGTACTTGATAATATAGGGATATTTTCAACAGTAGATACACAATAAATTTTTTGTGCATCAAGAGAAAGGTGACTACATACATCTTTCTTTAAAGTAGTTGATGCTAAGGAATTTAATGTGGTTGATGACAACGAATTAAAACAATCATATGTGTAAGCGGCGTAATTCATTACTGTAGCATTATCTGTAGTAGTTGCATTTTCAATATTCAAACATTCGTTAATATCTGTTGGGCCAGTTTTATAATAATTATAATAATCATCTCTACATCCATACATAAAATTATCTTCAGTATATACTTCGTTACAGATATTTATATTTTTTAAAGAGATTGCGTAACTGGTCCCACAAACATATTTTTCATTTTGATCTGTTGTACTTATACAGTCAGCAAGTGTGACTTTATGGTCAGTAAAAATAGTAATACCTCCACCTTGGTATTCATATATTGTTGACGGATAAATAAGTCTATACACGTACCACAAACTAGCTATCAATATAATAATAATTAAAACCCAAGAAATAAATCCCCATTTTTTACCAAATCTTTTAGAAAGATGTCTAATTGGCCATGCGACGAGAGCAAATGCAACAGCGTAGATTATAGCGCTTACGAAAGCTGTGATTATTGATAGTGTTGTAAACTTTCCTGTCAAAAACCATGCGAGTAACTGTTCTGCTAAGATAATTACAAAAACTATAATCGGTCCAATTAAATGTCTATTAATTCTGGCGGAATTTGATAAAGAAACAGACTGATCATTTCCAAGAGCAGAAAAGGCTTCTGTTATATCCGAAAGATTCCAACCTCCGGCAGAAATAAGATTTTGTTGTATCGTCTCCTTGCTTAGACCTTGTGCTAACTGTTGCTTGATATAATCGAGCAGTTGAGTATTAACCATAATGGAGAAAGTATACCAAACCCACAACTAAACATATCCCCTTTTAGACCGGGCACTTGAAATGGGTGACTAGAGAGAATCGAACTCTCGATACCGCTGCCACAGAGCGGAGTTTTACCACTAAACTATAGTCACCATATTGTTAAAAAGTCTTACCTTTGTGCTCTAAGTAATGGCAATTTCTACATAACCATCTTAGGTTGCTAATCATATTGTTTTTTCTATTTTCGTCAACATGATGCACTACTAAAACTTTGAGATTAGTTATACCACATCCAGAGCAAATTGGCCTAATTTTATTACGTAGCATGATTTGACGATAAGCATTCTCCCCTCCTTTCCAATTTCCATTCTTTTCACCTAAAAGAATGTGCTCATTCTTCCATACAGCCAAACATTTCTTATTACAAAAGAAATTTGAACTCTTAGATCTCTTAATCTGTAATTTGGTCCTGTAAACATCACCTCCACAAACTTTGCATGAGAAAATGCTTCCCGTCTTCATTCCCTCAAATGCGCATTTTTGTGAACAATATTTGCCCCAACCAATTTTAATATGGCGAGGTTTTGCGTAAAAATTATTGTTACATTTAATGCAATCTATCCAAGGCATCAGGAAATTATACTCCTATTTGTAAGTGGGTGGAATTTCTCTAATATCAGCCAAGTGGTTAGTAAGTCTAGCGAGAGCATAGAACAACGAAGAAAGTCTATTCAAAAATGCGAGCGTTGCTGGGTCCAAAACGAACTCTTTTGCTTCCACTCCCGCAATCACACGGCGCTCTGCCTTGCGTGCAAGAGTGCGCGAGACATCAAACAACGCCGCCAATTCTGTTCCACCAGAGATAAAAAATGTCTTTATCGGTGGCAACTCCTTCTCTATCCAGTCTGCCCATGCTTCCATCTGCAAGACTTTATCTTGCCCGACTTTCATATTGGCACCAGCGACTTCCGCTTGGATAGTGAATAAACAATTTTGGGTCCAGAGAATTATGTCTGCTGGTTTTGCATCATCAACTAGCCAGGTAACTTCAGCTGCGGCCAATTTTGCCAGGCCAAGAAAAGCACCGAGTTCATCCAATGCCCCCAATGATTCTGTCTGGCAAGAACTTTTTGATTTCCTCTCACCAGGTTTCGACTTAAAATCCTTCGTAGTACCTGCATCACCTTTACGTGTATAGAGCATATTATTTATTAATTATATTAAAGAAATATATTGTAATGGATCTGGAAAACGACGGAGATTTTCATGGGAATCATTAATAGAACCGTATCCATCTAATTTAACCCAGGAATTATTCTTCTCTAGCTTATTAAAATAATTTTTAGCGATAATCTGTACATGAAGATGTGGGAACCAATTGCCATTGTAAGGCGCTATTCCAACTGTCGCAAAGATGTCTCCTTTCTTTAAGATATCGCCAACTTTACAATTCATCTTTTTATCAAGATGAGCGTAGACAACATAAGCACCACTCTCTTTATGCTTGAGCGTTACAGTAGGTCCCCAACCTCCCTGTTCTGGATAGTCATCCTCAATACTTACAACCTCAGCATCAAAATCCGTAGCGACTTTTGTTCCTGTAGGAACATTTATATCTATTCCTAAATGAATATAAGTATTTTTCTTATCGAGATAACTACCATGCCAAAGAAAACTTCTGTCTTCCATCCAACCACCGTAAGAAAAATCTACATCATATTTTTTATGGACATCATCAACCATACTCTGACAGAATTTTGGATCAATAAAAGAAACGTCCTTTTGAAGAATCTTTTTATCAGAAATCCACTTCTGTGCTTCTATATTCAGATTTACATACGCGAACTTTTTATTTTTTAGCTCAGGGAATAACATGCTGTGCGCGGGAGAGGACTTGAACCTCCACGCCCAAACGGGCACATCCACCTCAAGGATGCATGTATACCAATTTCATCACCCGCGCTTATCTTTGTCAATTCATCTTCGCCAACTTGTCTACTATAGCTAATATCTTGTTAATTTTCAACCTTTTTCTGGAAAGACTAATCACATTTTTATTCATATAAAGTTGCCTTACGATTACAGAAGCCTCTCTTTTTGCATATTTTAATTGCATGCACGAGCTTCTTTTACTCACGGTGACGTGACCCTCAACATTAAGTCTCGTCCTCAGCTCTGATCTAATCCAACTTAAGAATCCTAGACTAGCTGAACAAAATCCAAGATACCACAAAAATGAAGATCTCCATCTAGGATCAAAATACGAATGAACATAGCCATCTCCATCAATAACGCCTCGCAAGAAATCGAAAAAATATTCTGTGGGAATTATTACTTGCCCAAGTGTTTTTGATTTTGCTGGAGTTATACCAATTTCTATCAAAAATTTGATAAAAATAACATCACCAAATTGGACCCTATAGGCTAATTCGTCTGTACTACCAGATTTATGTCTCCCAATCTTAGGATTGATATTTAGACATTTATTAAAATTCTCAATTTGCTCTAAATCTTTCGAAACAAAAGTTACCAGACTTCTTTCTTTAGAGACATTACCATCTGTTGCGATTAATCCAATCGCATACGCAAAACCTGCTGACCATCTGATCTTTACCTTGCCTTTTGGTTTTGGTCCTCTTTTATTCATAATCAATTTTTGTATTAAAAAACAAGCCACCTGTGTGACTCGTCGGTATTATTATAACAAAAAACCGCCGAAGCGGTCTTTTGATTTATTTAAATGAAATTATTTTGCTTCTGCCTTTGCCTCTTCTTTCACTTCTACCTTTTCTCCTACCTTTGTTCCTTTCTTAACAACATCAGTTGCAACAACCTCATCTGGATATTTTGTATCCATAACACGGCGCATCTTCTTACGAATCTCCTTTGCAGCCTGTTCACGAACGAAGTATAGCTTTGCACGGCGAACCTTTGAACGACGGATGAGTTCTACCTGATCAATCATTGGTGAGTATAGAGGGAAAATACGTTCAACTCCGATACCATCAATGACTTTACGTACTGTGAAAGTGGCACCTGCTTCAGAACCATGTTTGTGTGACAAAACTAGACCTTCAAAAGCCTGGAGACGGAACTTACCCTTTGCTTCTTCAATCTTCTGCCAAACACGAACAAGGTCACCTGCGTGAATATCAAGGTTCTTGCGTGATTCTGCGTTAATTGTGGTTACAATCTTGGTTGGTGTCTTAGTTGCCATAGTGGAAAGAGCTTATCATATGGGTGATAATTAATCAAGAAAAAGCCTTGGTGGTATAAAAAGGCCCCGCAACTGATGCAGGGGCTTGAGGAGGATTGAGAGTGAAAAAACTATTAGAATCAGAACTGACAACCCTCTACACCATCCCACGGAATGTAATTATATGGCAACTTAGGTCTGTGTTCTTCGTCCGGCGCTTTACTTGTTTTGTTAAAATTTCGTATTGCGGGACAGTGTTCCCCGACCTCGACAAGGCTGCAACAATATTCTTGATGGCAACCTTCACATATTTTAGGCATAAAGATCCTTTTGGTTAAGAGGTTAGAATTATCTGTAACCGTCTTCGTTATTGTAGCGCTGTTGAGTTATACCACAACGTCAAATGGTGGATATCTTTTGATTGTTTTTTTATAAAAAATTTATTGTTTTTTGATTAATATTTTAATATTTCTTTATTTTGCATTGTTAAAATTGGTGCCTGAAAGGGTCCGAAAGGTGTCTCCTTACGGAAACTTACGATTAAAATTATACTTACTAATACAAAAAACCATTTTCACGTTTATAACAGAGGTGCGCACAAAGCACTTATATTTCTTGACGCAGTTGACTACAGAAGGTTCTTAAATCTCTTGTATCTTGCAAACAATATCAAACCAATCCGATCTGACTACATAAATCCTGATAAAATTTATCAGCATATTCGCCAAGAAACTCTTGTAACTATTATTGCTTATTGCCTAATGCCTAATCATTTCCATATTTTTCTCAAAGAAAAAATCGTCGGCAACAAAACTATTTTTCTACGCAAACTATGCACAGGATATTCAATGTATTACAACAAAAAATACAGTCATTCTGGAACTTTATTTCAAGGCCCTGCCAAAGCAAAACTTGTCGATAGTGATGATTATTACAATTATTTGATTCAATACATTCATTTAAATCCATTTAGTATTGATAAGCAAGATATTTTACACATGCCGAAAATAGAATATCTGCAAAAAGCTATAGATTACTCGAGGAAATATGAATACTCTAGTTATAGGGATTATCTTGGAGAAAATAGGGCCCAGAGCGTAATTTTAAAGCCTTAAATCTCCGTAAGGAGACACCTTACGGTATTCGGTCACCTACGCCACTACCCCGTCCTTACGACCCGCTTTTGATCTGTCAGTTGGTGTCAAAAACTTTTTACGCAAACGAACGTTGATAGGAGTGATCTCCAAATATTCATCTTCGCGCATGAGTTCAAGGCCGCGTTCAATAGTGAGTTCATAGTGAGGAACGAGCATGAGGGCTTCATCTTTACCTGATGAACGCATGTTAGACATGGCCTTACCTTTACATGGATTAACGTCCATATCATCACCCTTTGATGTATCACCGACAACCATACCTTCATAAACTTCAACAGCAGGACCGATGAAGAGACGTCCACGATCTTGAAGATTCCAAAGTGAGAAACCAAGAGACTTTCCTGACACCATAGATGTCATAGAGCCCGTCTCACGCTTTTCTATCTCACCAGCATAAGGTTTAAATTCGATAAAACGACTAGCGAGAATTCCCTCACCTTTTGTATCAATAACGAAAACGTTGCGGTAACCGAGAAGACCGCGTGTAGGAATCTCAAAAAGAATGCGGGATTGGCCTTCCTTTGTCTTCATATCTGTCATAATAGCTTTACGCTTACCGAGCTTGTCGATGATGGCACCAGTAAATTCCTCCGGAATATCAATAGTAAGTTCTTCGAAAGGCTCTGACTTGATCATTTTACCGTTTTCATCAGCAATATCCTTAACAATAACTTGTGGCTGAGAAACCTGCAGTTCATAACCTTCACGGCGCATATTTTCTAGGAGAACTGCGATGTGAAGTTCACCACGACCATAAACTTTGAAATATTCATTTGCAGAAAAATCCACCTTGAGACCAACGTTTATCTCAAGTTCTTTTTCGAGGCGTTCACGGATCTGACGACCAGTGACGAACTTTCCTTCCCTTCCAGCAAATGGTGAGTTGTTAACCAAGAAATTCAAACTAATAGTCGGTTCGTCAATCTTAATAGTTGGAAGAGCTTCTGTAGCTTCATTATCAATAATAGTTTCTCCAATATAAATATCTGGCAAACCAGCGACTGTAATGATGTCACCTGCAAAAGCTTCTTTTACCTCAACACGTTTCTTGCCTTCAAAAGTGAAAAGTTTTGTGACTCTGCCTGTAAAAATCTTGCCATTCAAAATATCTTTAACCCAAATATTCTGGCTGTCTTTGATAGAACCGTCATAAATACGACAAACGGCTAGACGTCCGAGGAAATTATCGTAACCGAGATTGAAAACTTGAGCTTTGAGAGGATGAGTTGCTTGTTCTGCGGTGTTTGCGGGAGGGACATGAGAAAGAATACAATCAAGAAGTGGTGTTAGATCTTTTGACTCATCAGTGAGACTCATCTTCGCAATACCCTGACGACCAATAGCAAAAACTGTTGGGAAATCGATCTGGGCATCATGTGCACCAAGTTCAATGAAAAGTTCTAGAACCTGTTCATGTACTAGATTTGGGTTTGCTGCTGGTTTGTCAATCTTATTGATGATGACGATTGGCTTCAAACCAAGTTCCAAAGACTTCTTCAAAACGAAACGAGTCTGTGGCATAGGACCTTCCTGTGCATCAACGACTAGTAAGACTGTGTCGATAGAACGAAGAACGCGCTCAACCTCAGAACCGAAGTCAGCGTGACCAGGAGTATCAACAATATTGATCTTTGTACCTTTGTAAATAACAGAAGTATTCTTTGCGTAAATAGTGATACCACGTTCTTGTTCAAGAGCGTTACTATCCATACTTCCCTCATCACCGTGACCACACTGTGTCATGATGGCATCTGTGAGAGTGGTCTTGCCATGGTCCACGTGAGCGATGATGGCTATGTTACGTATTTCTTGTTTTTCCATTGTAATTATTAGGTTGAGGGATAATTTAAACAAAAAAAAGCCGCCGAGTCAAGCGGAGTACCCTATTTGGAGCCATGTGCCCAGACAGAGCAACTATTTATTAAAAGAAAATCCACCAGGTTGATAGCAAGATTATTCCTATTGAGATAACAGCGGATAGAAAAAATTTCCATGCATGCCTAGGGTGAGAAGACTCATGATCCTTATAAATCAGATGGATCAAATAAATCGTAACGATACAAAGAAATATACTTAGATCGTAACTAGGCTTACTTTTAAACCAAGTATATATAGTATCGAAAACACCTAATACCGCTACACAGAATGGAAATAATTTTCCTAGCCAAGGAATCATGAAATTATTCTACCACATTTATCCCTGTTTCTTTACATGCATCCCTGAAGTCTTTTGGAAGAGGTGCCTCGACACGAACATGTTCCCCCTTAGGCGTATCAAACTCAATAGAACGAGCATGGAGTGCAGTACGTTCAAAACCGAGCATCATGGGGCGATTTGGGGCATATAAAGTGTCTCCAACGACTGGATGTTGTATGGCTGAGAAGTGTACACGGATCTGATGTGTGCGTCCGGTTCTTGGCTCCGCTTCCATAAGTGTAAATCTCTGTTTGCTTTCAGTTGAATCCTTATCACGTCCAGAAGAAACTCCTTCCAACTTTATTGGAACAATAGCTGTCGCCAACCTTGTCCAATATGTTTCCGCCTCACGTTCAACACCGCGCGATCCCCTACTCGCTGAATATCTACGGAAATCAGAACCACTGCGCCCGATCGGGCGAGTAATGGTTCCGAATTCTTCTTTCAGGTCACCCCAGACGAAAGCAACGTATTTCTTTTTAATAGTTCTGTCTTGGAATTGTTTCTTAAGAAATGCATGACCCTTTGCAGTTTTTGCAATTAGTAGTACTCCTGAAGTCTCACGATCTAGACGATGAACGATACCGGGACGGATTATCTCTGTTCCGTCTGGCGCACGAGAAGGTTCACCAACATTCTTTGTTCGTGGATATTCTTTAATAACCCAATCAGTGATAAATGGTCCGGTTGATCTTCCATCTGGGTGAACCATGATGCCTGCAGGTTTATTGATAGCCACAATGTCACTATCTTCATAAAGAATAGCTATCTTTGGAAGTTTGATGGTTTTACGCACTGGGCTCTTTTGTGTCTTTTTGGATGACTTATTGCTCATAATTGTTTTTTTATTCCCTCAATCCAACCTAAAATTTTAAGTAATAATTTAGTATCACACACTCCAACATCTATTGTTCCAAATTTTAATGTATCTCTAATATTTTTTAACTTTTTTCTTTTTATAACGTAAGTCTTGTAGAACTGTGACTCTGGAATTCCAGTGACTATTGACCAATACTTTTGCGCCTCCTTAACCATTTTAATTGAATGGATATGGATATGTGCACGAAACCTATCTTCTTTTACTTCACAAACTTCTCTGAAAAACCTCATACTTATTCGAACTAGCTCTGGGTCACTATTACTAATACGAGCCATTCCCTTCATTGTTTTTCCTCCTTCTCCCCAATATAGAGCTATTCCTATCATTTTAAGCATATTTTGATCAATACTCCTAATTTCTGTCGATGCAGCATTAATCAATACACGCTTTTTGTCAGCTTCATTTTTTAAACGAGTACGTCTTCTTTTTTCTATTATTTCGATTGAATTATTTTTATTCATTAAAGAAACTTTTTGTCTGTCTGTTAAAACAACATCTCTTACCCAAGTACTAACACTACTTTTTGAAACTGACAAAACTTGAGATATTTCCTTAATAGAAAATCCTTTTTTTCTCAATTCTATGGAATTTTGTCTAATTTCTGATTTCATGAGTAATATTATATATCGCTATAAAACAAAATGTCAAATATCTTGCAATTGAATATTTACTCTTTTTAGTTTATATTGAGTGACACACGCAATTAGCTGTTTTGGTAGTAATGCAATAGAATTGAGATATGCGCGATTAGCTCAGTTGGTAGAGCAACATGTTTACACCATGAAGGTCGCAGGTTCGAGTCCTGCATCGCGCACATATAAGTTATTCGAAGTTATACAATCAGCAAACAAAAATCACCCCGCGAGAAGTGATTTTTGTTACATACTGATCTTAAGATCAATTACATCTGTGCTGGAGCAGCTGGAGCTGAACAGTTCTTGCAATCCTTCTTGTGTGTGACGACAAGATAGATAGCAGCAAGACCTACGAGAACGTAGACGATGCGTGAGATGATGTTTGATTGTCCGCCGAAGATGGCACCAATATCCCATGAGAAGAGACCAACTAGGAGCCAATTCAAACCACCGATAATAACTAAGATGAATGAAACTGCGTGTAATGCTTTCATATTATTAGATTAACTTGTTAATAATTAGTAAATGACCTATCTGATTATATCACGTATATACGACCCTAAAAAGCAGTTATACACAAGATGTGCACAGTATAATACATTCATTTTGGTCCTCCCGGTAGGAATCGAACCTACATCAAGAGCTTAGAAGTCTCCTGTTCTATCCATTGAACTACGGGAGGGATGGATCACTAGGCCCTACATAGCCTTTACTTAACAATACCCTTTCGTTAGCTCTAGCGTCAAATGTGCCTACAACTTTTTTAAGTAATTGTGTATCAAAACTAGGTTTATTATTGGTGACAGATGGTGTGACACGCATCTCCAAATCTGTCTGCGTATTAATATACACATATGAACCAATACCTATTAAAAATATCGCAATCAGAAATGAGACTGCCAACAATATACCCCAATCAGTAAAGGCATCAGTGCCGATATTATTTTTGAATTTTGGTTTTAATATTATTTTCTTCATAAAGATAAATTATATACTTGTTGATGACGCCACCACTGGAACCATGACAGAAACTTGTATATCAAACGCCAACTTCCAGGTATTTGCAGATTTCAAGTCAGAACTTCCATTACTCAATCTGACATGACTAATGGATACTATATATGACATCTGTTCTGCCAAATCCAACAGACGCATAACAGAAGACCACGATCCATTAGCATCTATATGTGCATGGGCATGACCAATCGCTCCAGATATAGCGTTAGTCAGAGGGTCAGCATCTATAGATGTTATAACCACCGTGCTTTGAGATGCTGGTCCAAGAGCTTCTATTGCTGTTATAAAAGATACGATATCATCAGAAGATACAAAAAAAGTACTCAACCTATTACGATCCATTAGAGTCGATGATGCGAGATTGGATAAAACTTTAGCTTTAGAAGAATTTCCCTGTTCACTTGCGACAAAATCAATAGCTGTACGAGCACGATCAACAGAAGCTCCAGTGGCCTGATACATATATCCATACAAAGAAATAACTACCAAGAGTATGACAATGGCAAATATTAATAATGGTATATGGGTAAATTTATTTTTCATTGCAATATATCATTAATTTGAATAGAAAAAGGTATATTTAAATCCTGTGCCAAAGTCGATAGTGGTAAATCCACAGAAATCTTGTTTGAAAGGCTCTGTAATCTAGCCTTAAAGGCTAATAGGTCGTTACGGGTCAGCGCCGTGCCGGACACAACAACTGTTACGGTGTTTGTTGAAGGATGTTCCAGAACAAAAGAAGTTAATTTGATGTTTTCACGAATAGAAACAATGGATTTTATCATTGAAGAATAGAAGTCAGTGCTTACACCGCTAGACACAGTATTCAGAAGCGTAGAACTGACAGAAAGTTGTCTTCCTATTGATGTCACCGTAGCATCATCAGATGTTTTTCTTAGGTCAGACACCTGTCTTAGTTGTATGTTTTCCTCAAGAGAAGCATATATGTAAGCCGGAAAGAGTGAACCTATTCCAACAACAAAACCAACTGATACAAAAAACAAAAGGACGATCAGGGCACGAATACGATATTCTCGTACAAGGTTGTCTCTCTCTAAATTTGGTAGGAAGGTATGGTTCATGAGATTAATTAATCACTATTATCACAGTGCCAATCCAGCAGCAGAAGTATATTCAAAAGACTCTGCTTTTTCCATTGGTGGTACATAACTATTCGTATCTAAAATATCACGCCAAACATCTATCTCTTCGACCTGAATAATATCTGCCACTTTCGATCGAAGCAAGCTAGTCACTAACTCAGTGTTATGACCAGTGACAATAACTTTCTTTAGCGATCTTTTTTCATCATTATTTTTACTCAACCAATAAGAACAAACCCTGTGTACCTCTTCAGCTAGGATATCGACATATTTTGAGGTATCAGATTCTGTTGAACCTGCACCGATAGTCGAAGTAAAAGCGATGGCTCCTTCTGAATATATATATGCCCCGGTCTTTGTCTTCATCGAATGAATGATCAACGCATCTTCCAGGCCTTTATAATAAACGGCCCTTGCAACGGCACGTGGTATAGTCTCAAAAGCTATAGGAACTATGCCGGCTTTTTTGAATATAGATATCATGTGTTCAATGTAAGTTCTTGGGACAGCAGAAACACTCGCTCTCCAAGGACGACCATGATCACCAGGCAGTAGATCAAAAGTGAAGACAGTGTCAGCGGCAGAAAGTGGGATGTTTTCTTCAAGTTTAAATTCAATATTCTGACTAACAGACTTGATATCGCCAGGTGTAACTTCGATCTCAAACAAATAAGCCTTCTCCTCTGGTATAGACAAGCGTGCATAAAATAATTTATTTCTTTGGGCCACATCAGCTAATACGGCTACGAATTTAGCTTCGTCTTTCACATCACCGTTCTCTATAACACCCGGCTCCAGTGGTACTAAACCATATTTTGTAATCTTCCTATTTCCTACCGGTCTAGAATATTCAATAAAAGAAATCGTATCATCAGAGATATCAATCCCGGCATGAGGCATCAAGAGAAACTTTGGTGGAGGAAAAAGTTTAAAGAAAAGAGATGAGTGCATCCCCAATATTGTATCATACTCTTTTTCTAAAAATCTCCCGTAAGGCTGGCGTGGCAGACACTACTATGATGACCAAAACCGCAGGTATAACATAGCGATCTGGATTTGGGATAATAGAGCCAAATCCGAAGCCTAACCAGAGCATGAGTTCTGTCCAAGCCAAGCCCCCTATGATATTAAAGCTTATAAAAGTTCGATATGTCATATTCCCTATTCCGGCCACGACAGGAGCGAAAGTTCGAATTATGGGTATAAAACGTGCCAAAATAATAGTCTTCTTTCCATATTTTTCATAGAAATGTTGCGCTCGAGCTATGTGTTTCTTATCGAAAAAAAGCGAATTATCTTTTGTAAATATAGTCGGACCAATTTTCTTACCAAAAGCATAGCCGACGGTATCACCCAAAACTGCAGCCAAAAATGTTCCGATCAGCAGCCAAGCAAAAGATATTTGGTGTTGTGACGCCAAAAAACCAGCTGTGAAAAGAAGCGAATCACCTGGCAAAAAAAAACCAAAGAATAAACCTGTCTCAGCAAAGACTACTCCGATAACACCAACAATGCCCAGTAGAGCTATGAGAGTGTGTGGATTCAAAAAAGAAAGCATAGAAGAATAGTATAACATTTATTCTTTTACTTACTTAATATTTGATTTACATTTATCTAAAAATGCCTGCAAGATGAGTGCCGCAGCTGAAGCATCTGTCATATCGTTCTTGCCCTGAAATCTCTCGGCTTGCTGACTGGTCATAAATTCTGGCTCCAGATGAACAACGAAACCTTTCCCTTCCAATCTTTCTTTCAAAACTAAAACTTCCGGCAAAATTTTGTTCGGTTGTCCTTTATAATCACGCGATTCACCTAAAATAATTTCCTTTACATTATTTTTTGTGGCTAATCCTACAATCTCTTCAACATAATTTTTTGAATTACTAAAAACAATTAAAGGTATGGCAAATCGTCCCGCCTCATCAGACATAGCAATGCCAATGCGTTTGGTACCATAATCTATTCCGAGAATTCTCATAATGTGACCTCATACTAATCTTTCCTCTCTGTGGATGCAAATAGAACTGTTTTTTTTAGAATAATATGATAGTATGCCCAGACAAATAAAGGATGGGTGGCTGAGTGGTCTAAGGCAACGGTCTTGAAAACCGTCGCCCTCGCAAGGGGGCCGTGAGTTCGAATCTCACCCCATCCGCAATTGAACGTTATTCACAACCTATAGATTATAATAGATGCTATAATTTACCCATGGCAACAGAAGCTCTTATTTCATGGAATGCACCTGCGCATTTCTATGTTGAAAAAAAACAAGACTGGTATTGGGTGGTTGGCATCATCACTCTTGCATTGGCGGCTGTATGTATCATCTTTGGACAAATCATAACTGGCATATTCATAATAGTTGCAGCAGTAGCGCTTGTTCTGCATTCAGCAAAACCGCCAAGACAACTATATTGCGAAGTAAATGATCGTGGCGTCTTGATAGATGATGTTCTCTACCCTTTTCTTTCCCTGGATTCATTTTGGGTTCCTCACGATGAATTTCCTCATAAATTAATATTGAAATCTCGAAAATTGATCATGCCACTTATCGTCATTTTCATAGAAGAAATCGATCCGGAAGAGGTACGTGAAATATTACTGAAATATATAGCTGAAACTGAACATCAGGAACCTTTCTTAAAACATTTACTAGAGAGATGCGGATTCTAGACAACTAAAAAAATCATGATGCACGAAGCAAGTAATCGCCGATCTTTGTACGCTTGATCTTCCACGCAATCGCTTTTGTGCCAAGCAGCTCACCGATTTTTTGAGCTAACGTTCTCATATATGCACCAGAAGATGCATTAACATGGAGTTTTATAATTGCGAATCGTTTGATATTAGCGGCGCTTAGATTAAAATCTTTCCAGGATTCAATGATTTCCTGCTGACGAAAATCACCTTTTACTTTACCTATACGTTGTATGGCAGTCTCAACTAATTCTTTCTGTTTAATAACTTCTACGCCCAAAAAATCTATTGAATATATCTCGATTTCTTTTTGTGGAATTTCGTCTTCATCAAAACTAGCCAAATCCCCGTTTCTCGCGTGCACAAACATCGGCTTACCGTTGATTGGTTTTGAAGAGAAAGCTGGATATTTTTCAGCGCGCTTACCGATAAGTGTTCCGATTTTCTCTTGAATCAATTCGGAAGAGACATCTTGTAACCTTAAATTTATATTACTGTCCGGTATAACCACCCCCAAAACATCACCCGCATCACTTCCTACTCCAAGTAAGACCTCGACATCATATTCTTTATCTAAACCCAGATATCCATCTTTTTTCTTGCACTCATCACCTACTAAGACAAGCAGTAGTCCTTCTGCCATAGGATCAAGCCGTCCAGCATATGTCATCGGCACTGATTCGCCTATGCCCTTTTCGCATCGAAGTCGCTCAAGAGATTTAAGAGGGGTCTCACCTTCAAGCTTATTGATGATGTAATAATTATGGTTCACAAATGACTATATAAAATTAAAAAACTTTGCTAATTTAATTTTCAGACGAAATTTTCGTGCAGTTCTATATTCTAAGCTATTCTTTCCAAAAACATATTCAAAGGCATTCAACCATTCTCTCGTGACTTTAGAGGTATCGCCTCCATAAAAGTGGACTACAATAATGTCTGTGTTTCCACAACGAAATCCTTCACTCGTATAATCACATTTAACTTTATCAAACTCACTAAGACCAAAGAGCCAATTATACTCAGGGGGCAATACTGATCTGTGTTGCAAACCATATTTCCAGACAGTGGCCACAAGTGGTCCTTGATCTTTAACTATCCATTGAGGAAGATCAAAAGTGGCACAAACCATTTCGTTCCATGTATTTAGAAAACCTATCGCAGTGTGATCAAACAAGTAAACACCACTGTTCCAGATTCTCCACTCCGCCTCGACTTTCACAGAAAAATATTTCTCTATGGCCTCATCTAAACTTCCGTAATGTAAACACCACCCGGAAAATGTTTCTACTGTCATTTTATGATCGTGTGCAAACAAAACTGTTCCAGTAAATAGCTCGAACATTTTATATATTTTCTCTGATAAGAGAAAAACGTCGTTATCTAAATAACAATATATCGTATCCTTCTTTATAGGAATATGTTTCTGGATTCCAGTCTTTAAATATCTACTTGTTTGGAGATTATTTAGACTTGATGGAGTATTAACATGTACAACCCAATCGTGATTTATCGGAAGTGTCACCCTGCTGGCAATTACACATACAGGGTCTTTAACCCACTTTTTAATGAACATAAGGCAAAAATTGACATCCTCTACCCCTTCATCACCACACACTGTCAATACGAATGTTTTATTCTTATTATTAGGTCTATTCATGAATACTGTGCCCCCGGTAGGAATCGAACCTACATTGCAAGATCCGCAATCTTGCGTCCTATCCATTGAACGACGAGGGCATGCCACGCGCCACCAGTACAATATTTTACACTGAAGACCTCTAATTAGGCGAGCTTCTTCAAAGCGGCCATCACGCGAGATTTACTGCGTGAACCTGCATTCGCCTTGATGTAACCAGTCTTAACTGCTTTATCAAGAGCTTGATAAATGACTGGTACGAGTTTAGTAGCTTCAACCTTGTTCTTTGCCAAAATGAGCTTACGGAAAGCTTTGATGTTTTTTTCAATCTCAGACTTGCGGCGTATATTGAAAACACGCTTGTTCTTTGATGCACGTAGAGCCTTTTTTGCTGAAGATGTTATAGCCATATGATTTAAATGTCCTTGAAAGGTAACATAATGCTTAAAAAATGGCAAGAATCCTTACACTATATACTTTCATACCTTATACCTTTATACTTAATCATCATGATATCTACCCTGCGCGGACAAATCACTGAAACTGGAAACCGATACGCTGTCATTGAAGTCAATGATATTGGATACAAAGTTTTCTTAACTGAAGACTCTATTCATTCATTAAAAAAAGAGACTGAGACAAGTTTCTTCATTCACCATGTCATCCGTGAAGATGCGAGTGACTTGTACGGCTTCACTACTCGTAAAGACCGTGACTTTTTTGAGCTTCTCATCAGTATTTCAGGTATTGGCCCAAAGAGCGCCATCAATATCATGTCACTCGTTTCCAGTGACACTCTCGTTGGAGCTATTCGTTCTGGTTCGACTTCACATCTTGTAAAAGTTTCTGGTATTGGCAGAAAGACAGCAGAAAAGATTGTTTTGGAATTGAAAGACAAACTCGCCCCCTTCGCACACGATCATGGTAATAGTGAATTCTCTGCTGATGTATCAAGTGACATGGACGCTATCGAGGCACTCAAAGCACTTGGTTTTAATCAAGATGAATCACGTGAAGCTTTGAAGAAAATTGATAAGAGTATTACCGCTACTGGTGCGAAGGTGAAGGCGGCACTTAAAGTCTTGTCGTAAAATCCTCTCGTAGGTACTCAATCCCTTCAATCTTATCTTGCAATTTCCACGCATTTCCATGTGAAAGCATACCGAGATAAGACTTAACTGTAGCTTCTTTACTATTCTTATTAATATTCCTAAACATTCTCTTTTTTGTAGCTGTCCGTAGAACTCTATATTTTGGAAAATGAACCCAGCCAAGAAAATCAACGCCCGAAGCAAACGTTTTGATGAAGACCTTGTCGGGATGGAGCAACAATTTCAAATGTTCCAACAGAAAACTCTCGACCGCAAGAAGGACGTCTTCAAGCTCTTTCCTGTCCTGGCTCATAATGACAAAATCATCTGCATAGCGGATATAATATCTCTGCTTCAAAACATGTTTTACGTATTGATCAAATTCATTCATATAAATATTTACAAGCAGTTGGGACGTGAGATTTCCAAGTGGCAAACCCTTCCCTGTTTGGGTGCTATGGAAACTGCCGACAATATTCTCAATAAGCCAGACGACGTCTTTATTTGATACATGTTTTTTCATTATATCCATAAGCGTAAATTGGTCGATTGATGCAAAGAACTTCCTCACGTCACATTTTAAAACCCAACATGTCTTATGATTATTCTGCGAAACTTTCTTGTAAAAATCACGAAAACGATCCATTGCTCGGTGAGTACCTTTTGCATATCTGCATGAATACGAATCGTAGATAAATTTCTTATCAAAATAAGGATATAAAACTCGATAAATCGCGTGATGCAATAATCTATCTCGAACAATTGCTTTGTGAACACTTCTAGGTTTGGGGTCACTGATGGAGAATGCTTTGTAATCACTATGATGATAAGTTTTGTTAATTAGATCCTCATGTAGGAGAAAAATTTTGTGCGATAAATTCAAAGCAAACTCAGCGACGTCTTTTTTTGATTTCTTACCGCGAAGAAATTCGCCCCATGCCTCATAGAGATTTTGTAGAGATATGATATTGTTGTATGTAATTATAATTTTTTCAGTCATATTTTTATGAACAATAAAGTCTACCCCCCCCCGAACAAGTCCACAACATCTCCGAGTGTAATTTTGAAGCAAAAGGAAACATACCAACTTTGGCTGACGATTCACAGAAACTTTCCTAGAGTTGAGCGACTAGGTATTGGCCAAAAAATTGAAAACGTATTCTTAGACGTATTAGAAATGAGTTTCGCTTGTGTTTATTTAGCACCAGAGGCAAAAATAGTGCTTCTGGGAAAAGTAATATCAAAATTAGATACTCTTAAATTTTTCATTCAATTAGCGTGGGAAGGAAAAATAATACCTCATGATAAATTTATTGAACTGTCGACAAAACTAGAAGAGATTGGAAAAATGCTCGGTGGATGGCGTAAAGGATTACAAACAAAAACTCCCACCAGTTAAAGTGGGAGAAAGAGCGAGTTTCGGAGCCACCACACGATGACGATTCTCGGCATTCCAGACATTGTCGTTGGAGAACCGATTGACGTTGGCATTGAGACTGCCATCGGAATTCACGTTGACGTTGGCGACGAAATTTGTGCGATGAGCCGTCCTTTTCACCACCACTCAAATCATGAGTGGTTGAACATTATTCGGGACATAGAAGTCCACCAGCCGACCACACCAACTAGCTTTATTTTTTATTTGAAAATCTAAACCCACTCTTCTGTAAGACGTATCCAACAAAATTCTGGAGGTTATATTTCCACAAACATGGTGCTTAAGCCGTGACCAAAGCACAACTATGTATTGTCCTCCCAGTATATAGATTATTTACTAAATAAAAAATCCCTCCGACCTGCCAAAATAAATTGACAAGGGTCAAAGGGACTAAGAACCAAAGGTTCAGGAGAACTAATTTGCAAGTGCCAGTTGCGGAGCCACCACACGACGACGATTCTCGGCACCCCAGACAATGCCGCGGGAGAACCGACTGACGAGGGCACCGAGACTGCCATCGGAACGCACGCGGACGAGGGCGACGAAGAATTCATCACCGACTTTGAACAGGAATAATGTCGCCCAACCATCAGTGCGAAGCCACTTCTTGTGCTTTTGCACGAATTGAATGATCTGAGCCTGCGTGAGGCACAACTCATCCAAGTTGTCAGACAGACCGCCGAATATCTGGGTGAACGTCCCGTCCTTGATTATCTCGTGGACTTGGACCTTCGCCTTATCAGTCGGTTTAGCTTTGACGTTGCAGCCATAGTTCTTGAAGTCGCTGTCGATACCCCAAGTGAAAACCTTGTCCGCATCGGCGATTGTTTTCTTGCCGTCGGTCGGCTCAAGTTCGAGAGTTTCAACCCCCGAGATGAGTCTGAGACAACCAGAAACGTTTTCGACCAGCTCGGCGAATAACTGCTTCACGAACTCGCGGACTTTCGGAGCGATTATGTCGCCCATTCCGAGAATGCGTTGGAAGTTGTCGAAGTTAATCACGCCGTTTTTTGCAAGTTCAGTGAGTGCTTCCTCGCCACCCTTGCGTGCCGCGTCTTTAATGACAGTGACGCCCTGTTCTTTTTGTCCTGATGTAATCGGTTTCATACCGTTATCATCCTTTCATTTCCGTGGCAGGTTTACTCTCTCTCCGCAAACATGCGAAGTTAAAAGCTTACCAATTCACCACAGCAGATAATGGCCTTTTAAGATTTATGATTAATCTAAGCCGCTTTCTGCTATGGTGAACTGCAAATTAATTACAAAGAACTGCCGGTAGTATACACCTAAAATTGTCATTTGTCAATATCTGCAAGACCCCTAAAATAAGCCATAATAGGAGGCATGCTCGACACACTCCTCATCAAAACACGTAAGTTCATACCGAGTTCAATTTTTAAAATGGGTAATCCTATATATCACTGGTCTCTAGCTTTTTTAGCAGCAGTCACATATCGTTTCCCTTCCAAAAAAATCAAAGTCATAGCTGTCACTGGCACAAAAGGCAAAAGCTCAACCGTTGAGATCATAAACGCTTTTCTCGAAGAAGCCGGTTACAAGACTGCAATCTCAAATACCATCCGCTTCAAGATCGGTGATGCTTCATCTGAAAATCTCTATAAGATGAGCATGCCAGGTCGTTTCTTCATGCAAAGATTCCTTCGTAAAGCCGTCAAAGCGAAATGTGACTATGCAATCATAGAGATGACATCTCAAGGTGCTATAACTTTCCGCCATCTTTTTATAGATCTAGATGTCTTCGTTTTTACAAACATATCTCCAGAACATATCGAAGCTCACGGTTCTTATGAAAATTACATCCATGCCAAATTAACTTTAGCTCGATGCATATCTACATCTAAAAAGAAAAACTCTACTCTTATTGTTAACGGGGACGACAAAGAAAGTAATAAATTCTTAAAATTTGATGCGGACCAAAAAAAGACCTACTCCGTTTCATCAGTAGAGCCTTATGACATCAAAAGACATGGCTTAACATTCACACTAAACGGAAAAACTGTTCACTCTCACCTCTCTGGCCTATTCAATCTCTACAACATCTTGGCTGCCATAACAGCTGCAAAAAGCCAGAATGTAACAGATAAGATCATCGTGGATGCTCTAGATAAATTTGCTGGCATACCTGGTCGCGTACAGAGAATTGAAGCTGGTCAAGATTTCTCTGTCATAGTTGACTACGCACACACACCAGATTCTTTGGAGAAACTGTACCAAGTCTTTCAGTCGTCCAGAAATATTTGTATCCTTGGAGGTACCGGTGGAGGCCGTGACACTTGGAAGCGTGCCGAGATGGGACGCATCGCTGATGAATATTGTGATGAGATCATTCTTACAAATGAAGATCCTTACGATGAAGATCCTAAAAGCATAGTCGATGATGTTGCAAAAGGTATACCTTATGCTCCAACTATCATCATGGACAGACGCTTAGCTATTCGTGAAGGTATAAAAAGAGCTAACACTGGGGACGCCGTTATCATCACCGGTAAAGGCACGGATCCATATATCATGGGTCCTGAAGGTTCTAAAATACCTTGGAGTGATGCCAAAGTATCTCGCGAGGAGCTCGAGAGAATGATCGCTGCTAAAAGTTCAAAGAAAACGACTTCTGAAAAGACTGACGATGATGAAATCTAGGCCAAAATAATTTTGCTTTTTAAATAACCTGTACACCAAAATCCTGATTTAGGAGTTGAAGAGTTTTTGGTCCAATGATTCCACTGTCTTTTTTGATACCATTTTTAGACTGAAATATTTGAATAGCTTTTTGGGTACAAGCACCGATAACTCCCGTTCGTGGACACTCATTTTTTGTTGAACCAGCTGGAGGGTATTCCCCATCAAAAGACAGTGCTGTCTGCAAGGCAAAAATATCTGGACCTTTTGTTTTTGCTGTTAAAATCTGTTTCGTCCATGAATATGGTAGAGCTACTGTGTCATAAGAACGATCCAGGGTTACACCTACTGCTGGATTGAAAAAGTCTTCTAGACCAAGATAAGTCTGATAGGCTAAATCTTTCAAAGCTAAACTGCGAGTGGCAGGATCAGCAAATTGTGGTTCATAGATATAGCCATATTCTATGAGCATACTAGCAGAATTTGCAGTGTTATCGACACCAATAGCGATCAAGTCTTGTTCGTTCACTATACCAGCTGATTCAGCTGGTAAATCACTCACAGGATTGTACTCTGAAAGTTTCTTATACACGCTTTCAGCGACGGCTTTTGTTGTTGTACTATTGCCGTATTGATTATCTGGGACATAAATAGCAAAACCTGAATGTGTACCCGGAGTATTCGCACCGTGTAAAGAGTCATCATTGAAATGAATATGAACAGTAATATCTATACTATTATCATTTGCCCATTTAGTGATTCCAAATAGACGAACAGCAACGTCCTTAGCGGCTGTATTATGGACGATGTTAGCTGTGGATCTAGTTGTTGACCCTATCGATATAAGGTGGCGGGTTTCTGCTATAGCAGCGCGTTGCCATGCGACAATAGTGTCCCAATTATTTTTAAAATAATCAGCAAAATCAACATTCCAATTTTTTGTATCCCTAGTCTGGAAAACTACATAATGTGAATCCGTATTTAAATAACCATAAAGGTCATTCGCTAACTCGACTGTCATATCTCTTTCTTTTAAATTTCTAAACTCTGCACCACCATAACTTGGCTCATGACCTGGAACTATCAAAACACGGACTTTTGGGATAGTTGCTATGTCGGTTGAGGTCGCTGTAGTCGTTGGATTTAAGACGGATAGTTGATCATAATGAGACTGAAGATCTGAAACAGTTTTTGGATTGTGACTTAAAATAACAGCGGCCAACTGGGTGCCTGCCTTTGATACCAGATATGAAATCTCATTTAACTGCACCGCAAAATGAGTGGTGACCGTCGGTACACCAAAGAATATCAAAGCTATCAAAGTCGCAAGATAATAGCGCATATAAATATTATAACTTATTTTACTGTTTACTGATTCATATTTAGGGTTTAGTATGAAAATATGCCTGAACTTCCAGAAGTACATACAACTGTCACCGGATTATCTAGAACCATAGTCGGTCACAAAATCATTGATGTTTGGACTGATTATAATAGTTCCTATTTCAAAGGATCAGATACTATTAAAGATCCTGCTTATTTTAAGTATTTTAAAAAGGAAATCCTAGGAAAGAAAATAATCTCTGTCAGCAGACGTGCAAAAAATGTCTTAATCCATCTCGAGTCATCAAAAAAGACTGAAATAGGCGACACTATTTTGATACACATGAAGATGACTGGTCATATCATGGTTGGACGATATATTTTTAATAAGAAATCAGAAACAAAAAACAGTAGCATATGGGTACCGGCTCCAGACGAAAGAAAATCTCTGCATGATCCATATAATAGATTTATTCACTTCGTCATCAGTTTTTCAAATGGACAACAACTAGTCTTATCTGATACTAGAAAATTCGCAAAAGTAACGTTAGTAAATTATTCAATGATCAATGATGCAATAGCGCAATCAAGCACGTCGATTCATTTAAAAGATCTTGGGCCAGAACCATTAGATAAAAGTTTTACTTTCAATGTATTTAAAGAGCGTTTAAATCTAAAACTGAATGGGAGGATCAAGACGGTACTCATGGATCCAAGTGTTGTTGTCGGTATAGGAAATATCTATAGCGACGAGGCTTTATGGCGCGCCAGTATACATCCAGAGACTCGTGTGAAGGATATTCCTCCAACTTCATTAAAAAAACTTTATGAGTCGTCACTGGCTGTACTCAGAAAAGGTATAGACTTCGGCGGTGACTCAATGTCTGACTACAGAAATGTAGACGGTGAACGTGGAAAATTTCAGGAACAGCACCAGGTCTACAGACGTAAAAATGAGCCCTGTACTATGACGATTAATGGAAAAAGATGCAAAGGTATCATTCAAAGAAAAGTTGTAGGTGGCAGGAGTGCTCACTTCTGTCCTGTTCATCAGAGGTCGAACCTCTAGATTTAGAAATTTCTGTTGTCTAATTATCCAGTAATCGGTATAAAAATATTCCGGCTGAAATAGAGACATTCAGCGACTCCTTCTCCCCTCGCATAGGAATCTCGGCAATTACATCAGATACCTTTAATAAATCTTTTGAGACACCATCAACTTCATTACCGAGAATGATTGCAACATTTTCTATGTCTTTTATTTTAATATCTTTATAATCGACAGAGTTTGAAGCTTGCTCGAGCGAGATGATTTTATAACCTTCTTTTTTTAATTTTTTAATCAAGTTCAATATCTCATTATTAGCAACATCGCCACTTTCTATATGCTCCCATTTTAACGAATCCTCAGCACCAAGCGATACTTTGGCAAAATCTTTTCTTTTATTACCAAAACGATCAAGAGGAGTCGGGGTTGTGCCTAAGCAATATATCTTTGAAATACCTAATGTTTCAGCTGTACGAAAAATAGAGCCGACATTATGGATACTTCTTATGTTGTCTAAAATTAGATTAATCATTGATGAATTAGGTTTATAATGACATAATAGCCCTATAATCATAATAATCAAATCTATGCTTTCAATCTTTCCATCTCTTTTAACTTATGAGCAGATTGGTCCAACGATCATTCGTCTCGTCCTAGGTATAGTTCTCGCTTATTTCGGATACAAAAAAATGATGAATAAAGGAATGAGCTCTGGCAGCAATGCGAGAGCTTATGGTGCAGTCGAGATCATCGTGGCCATCTTCCTCATCATTGGTCTTTTCACACAGCTCGCAGCACTCCTAAACGCAGTCATACTCGTCATCAAGCTAAGCTTCAAAGCGCGCAACAAAGCTTTGCTCTCTGATGGTATCAATTACTACATTCTTCTCCTCACTATGGCTGTCGCAGTCGTCTTCATGGGTCCAGGTTTCTTAGCTTTTGATTTGCATCTATAGAAATAAACTTGCGTTGAAGTCGATTTATAAGTATAGTTTCCTCTATACAATTTATATACGCGCCCATAGCTCAGGTGGTAGAGCAACTCCCTTTTAAGGAGTGGGTCGTTGGTTCGAATCCAACTGGGCGCACACTTAGAGTGTTATAGATAATAAAAAGATAAATATGGAAAATTTTGACTCAAAAAATAATAACAGAATAGAAGGAGAATATCCTCATGATTTTGAAGGCTATGAAATGAAAGAATTTCCAGTCTGGAAGATAATTGTGATTGGTACTGGAGAGAAGACCGGCAAAGATATGGCTGACACACTTGAGTCTAACGGAATGTTTATCTCTGGTGGTCGTGATCATCGCAGTAGCGGAGCAAGAGACATTCTTGATAAAGTTGAATTTTCACCATCTCCTGAAGAGCTCAATCTTGTACGAGTAACACTTGCTGATCTTGGATTCAAGGAAATGCCTTCTCATAAAGCTGTTCTTGCTAGAGCAGAAGAGCTCGGACTGAATCTTTGTCCAGCTGAGGTTGGTCCTAGATTGCGATTAGCTTATAAAGATCAACCTAAGAATGATTGGGTGAATGTTGGTATGGTACCGATTATAGATGCAGAAGGATTTCCAATAATATTTTCAGTTGTTGAGGAAGATGGTCTTTATCTCCATTCAAACTATAATAGTGAAATTCAGGTTAATAATGTCAATACTTCTTTTGTTTTTATAAAAGGTGACAAAAAAATATTATGAGCCTGTAGTTTCAGATAATATATCATCTGAACAGTAGCCTATATTCACGAATTTGCATTTCATCCCCTAGGCGTGTTATCCTATAGATACAAATGCCTTCGGGCTCGCCCTCTTCGGAGGGAGATAAAAGAGAGAAACCGTCAGAGTAACCCTTTGGCGGTTTTTCTTATTTCTTGAAAGAGTGTCTGGTCAACAACACCAATCTTATTGATCAATCGTTTGGTATCGATCAGTCTCATTTGAGAAGTGATAGCAAACGCTTTTTTGGTATTAACTATGCCAAGTGCGACATGATAGGAATTTTTCTTTGTTGAAGTAGTAAGTGGAATGATGAGACAGACTTGTTTACTGAATCCACGTAAGATGACTACTGGTCGTTCACCAGATGCGCCAGTGCCATCTTGTTCAAAGCCAACATTGACACCAAGAGAACACCACCAGATTTCTCGTTCATGGTAGAGCTTGTTTTCATTCGTGGTATGAATGACTTTCTTATTTTCATTCCAGTTGTCAAAATTTTTGGTAGACATGGCGATGATTTTATCATGAGAGTAAATCGTCATGCAATTTTAAAGAGCATTTTCAACTAATTCTGTTCCAATATCGTCCCACACCGCGCACAATGAAATTTACTTTTGCTTAATAGAAACCAAAACGACGCACAACTTGACGTATAAGCGACAAAGTTGTACTGTTGCGACAGCGGTTTAAAAATTGAATACCTTATGAAAAACTACCTTGACCTAAGTCCTGCGGAGCGTGACGCCCTGCCTTGCTGTATTTCCATCGAAGACAGGAAGGATACCTCCTTCCATCAAAACATAATTGGTCCATTAGCCTGGAAGGATGCAGAAAAATGGTTGGATGAAAATGGATTCGCACAGCACCGGGCAAACCTATGGATTCAAAGTGAGTCAATGTCCATGGAGTGCAGCGGACAAACGATCACAATGAAAAACGCGCATGCGTGGGTACACGTACTGCAAAAACCGAGTGAAATCGGGCTGCGCAAGCTTTAATCCAAAAATCTGTGATCTTTCTCCATCTGCATAGTCTCAAGAGACGCGCCTCGGTTCGTCTCTTTTTTATTACCAACTCCTCACCGCCGCAAACGGCGATAGTTATGATATCTTATGCCACCAATTCTTTTTATAATAATAAATGCGGCTCATAGATTGGCGTAACGTTCTACCAATACAAAGATCGGCTATCTTGACTCCATTTGCACCGTAATAATCTATTTTGTTACGTGTTTCGCCAGTAAAGTAAATTTGTTGCACGTGCTTCTTTTTTTTATGATTTGGTAATACTTATTAAGCTCATCGGAAAATATCTTCTCAATAAGTTGTGGCTCTCTCTTCGTGACAATCATGAGGTCAATATCTGAATGACCTCGCGTCTTTTTAAGGATCAGTGAGCCAATTCCTCCCCTACCACTCTTACTTCCAGTGAGATAAAAATGAATTCCTTTTTCTAAACCAATTAACCTTAGTGAAGTTATAAACTTAATATCCGTATCAGAAAGTAGTGTTTTCTTGTGTAATTCTAAAGATATTTGCTCGGGATTCTGTCCTTTAATTTCAGAATACGACTGATTTGAATACGACCTTTCAAACTCCAAACGATTAAATGCCATCGTTTTTCGCAAAGTATTTGGCTCAAACAATATGAGTTTTGTGTGTTTGTTGAGATATGGTTTTATAAGAAGAAAACATTCCAAACATGGAGAGACTCCTTTTATACGAAAAGAGCCGTACCCTGCCATGTATATAGTTTTAATTTTTTTACTACCCATCATCTTCATAACTTCGACGGCAGACGCTTCAGCATGAACAAAATTATGTTTTGAATACTCAATATTATGAGCAGTGATTAACCCTTTGTCTGTTTCAAATATAGTAGCGATTCTACATCGTGTAAAAGGGGCTCGAGCCTTTTGAATTTCCTTCACGAGCATTGGACGAATGAGGTGATACATGGCTTTCATCCTAAAATAGAGAAGGGGCTTTTGCAACAAAAAGTTTTCTGAAGACTTTACTTGAGTGACAACATCATCTTCTCGACAGCCAATTCTGCATCCACTAATCCTCTGTGCCCATCATGATAAATTTTAATCAAATCAGTCAGTAGACTGTTCAACTCCTTATCAGAATAAGTACTCGTATTTGTCGCCGATATCATAGACTTAACTTTCCAAAAAAGCATACCGATAACAGCTTCGGTTTCCATACCACTATCGATAGCTTTCCTATAAATCGTCCACGACTTCAAGGAATTCCTCGAGCCAACCGCTTCTGCCAACGCGAAAATATTAAATTCTGTTTTTCCTCCTTTCATTCCTTTATTCCCATCTTCCTTTATTCCGTCTCCTGTCTCCACGATCTTCTCCGCATATTTTTCAACAGTTTTCTTTAGATCTACATTCAACCTACCCTCAAGCAAAATAAAAATATTACTCGACTCGTTCATAACTTCTATTAAATCCGGCAGAGCCTCCTTTGCTTCAACATTTTCTGTGACTCTGTTTAAAAAGATGATGTATTTACTTGAAAAAAGCCCCTGACCACCTATATTTTCTTCAATTATTGATGGTGACCATTTATCTGCACCAACCTCCAAAAAAGTTGCGTCTGGTCTTTTAGCACGCAGTGAATTCGCTAAAGTTCGCGCTTTTTCTAGGGATTTATTTATATCTAGGCCGTGGTAAACGTAGAGCATTGTGATTATACTATATACCTTATACTATATACTTTCATACTTTTACTTAAGCTCTCCCCAGTTATTACCGATCGAAGCCTGTGCCTTTAAAATAACGCCACTCGTTTCTTTTGGATCCATAACTTCTTCCATTATCTTTGTAATCTGAGCGGAAATTTCTGTAGCCTTGTCTTCACGAATCTCACAAACAAGTTCGTCGTGCACTTGGAGCAAAGGATAAACAACTTCCTCCAACTTTTTAGCTTGAACGTATTCATCAATTTTAATCATCGCCAACTTTATAACATCAGCTTCTGTTCCTTGTATAGGTGCATTGATAGCCATACGCTCTGCGGCTGCACGGATAAATGGAAGCTTTGACTTTATTCCCTCAAAATATCTGCGACGACCATAGAATGTCTCAGTAAAACCACGACGTGCAGTCTCAGCTTTTACTTCATCGAGATAGCTGGCAAGCTTTGAAAACGTAGCAAAATATTCATTTAAGAAAGTCTGTGCCTCCTCGCGTGTCGAACCAAGATTTTGTTTCAAAGCCGAAACTCCCATACCGTAAATAATTCCGAAATTAATCACTTTCGCTCTACGTCTCATCTCCGGAGTCACGCTCGTTGGTGAAACTTTGAATACCTGTGATGCAACAGCAGTGTGAACATCTTCCCCGTTACGGAAAATCTCAATCAACTTTTCATCTCCTGACATAAAGGCAGCGATGCGCAATTCCATTTGAGAATAATCAAAAGAAACCAACTTAAAACCTTTTTCTGGAATGAAAGCGTAACGAATATTTTTACCGAGCTCGGACTTTATAGGAATATTTTGCAAATTTGGCTCCTGTGAAGACATTCTGCCAGTCGTTGTGCCAGATTGAACGAAATGTGTATGTAGACGATTATCTTTATCGAGCAGTGGTGGAATAGCATCTATATAAGTCGATAAAAGTTTTGCGATTTCACGATATTCAAATATGTAAGGCACTATCGGATGCATATCACGCATCTTTTCCAGTTCGGACTCGCGTGTAGAACGAGCACCGGAGCCAGTTTTCTTAGCATTTTTTGTCACTAATCCAAGCTTGTCAAAAAGAATTTCTCCAAGCTGTTTTGGTGAGGAAATATTAAACTCGACTCCAGCCTCTTTCCAAATTTTCTTTTCTAAATCAGCCAAAACAGTGCTATATTTTTTCGACAGATCAGCCAACATCTTTTTATCAATCTTGATTCCCCTCTTTTCCATTTTCACAATGATGGGTATGAGCGGAAGTTCTATATCTTCATAGACTTTTCTTAATCCTCTTTTATCTAATTCAGTAAAAATCGCTTTCTTTGCTTCGATAAAAGAATCTTCTCCTGTACCTCCTTTATTAGCAAAAGCATAAATATCTTCTAGTTTTGGATTGGTAATATTTGAAGTAACAACCCATAGGGCCAAGGCTGTTTTTTCTAATTCGGCAGGATCAATCTCCTCTTCTAGTTTTTTGATTTCATCGCTCTCTTCCTCGTCATCACCAAACAACTTAGCTGGCTTTCCATGAACCGCCTTCTCCAATCTCGGTAAAAGAGTCCTGAATTCCAACTCACTCCAAAAAGCAGCGGCCTTTTTAACATCCAAATCTTCCTTAAAAGTCTTTTCTGGTAAAACAAACTCTATAGGGGCATCGCGACGAATCGTAGCTAACATCTTACTGAATTCAGCTTCTTCTTTATTATCTTTCAGAAGTTGGATCAAACGTGGAGTCATCCCTGCCTTCGTAAATTTATCTTCATGACCCGCTTCCAGCTCTTTATACATATTTTCAATTGTCCCAAAAGCTACGATTAAAGCTGTGCCACTCTTTTCACCAATACCTTTTATTCCGGGAATATTATCAGATGGGTCACCGCGTAATCCTTTGTAATCTGCAATCAATTTTGGTTCAAAACCAAAACGCTCTTTGATACCTTCTTCGTCATACATAATTGTGTCCTTGATTCCCTTTTTCAAGGTATAAACTTTCACGTCAGTCCCCTCAATGAGCTGCATCGTGTCCATGTCGCCCGATGCGATTATAACTTCTATATTATTCGTGCCCTTCTCTTTATTCTTTTCTTCTTTTATTCCTTTATTCTTCACTTGCTCTACTATCGTTCCAATAATATCATCCGCCTCAAATCCTTCTTTGCTATAAATAGGAATATTTAGTGCTTTAAACACATCTTGTGAGCGGATTATTTGTGCTACCAAATCATCATCAGTCTTTTGACGACCAGCTTTGTATTCTTTATATATTTCGTGCCTATAAGTTGGTCCTTTCAAATCGTAACAAGCGATCATGTAGTCTGGTTTCAAATCTTCAATGATCTTTATGAGCATTGTTGAGAGACCATACAAAGCCCCTGTAGGTTCACCTTTTGAAGTAGCAAAGTCAGGTAATGCATGATAAGCGCGATGCAAAATAGCGTGTGCATCAAGCAATATGAGTCGTTTCTGGGCGTCTTTCATAGCTTAATTGTACACTATTCAATCATTACTTTGTAAGAAGAATCTATCGAATCAAAAGTTAAGTGTGCCTCTTTTTCAAATTCATTTAATCCTACATTTTCAGGCCATTCAATCAAAATTAAATTATTCTTATCTGCCACCAACTTTTCCCATTCCAAAACTTCCAACTCTTCTCTCCTTTCAAGTCTGTAAGCATCGATATGAATTAATCTCTTCCATGGCACTTCAATCTTTTCTGATTTTGAATTTTTTTGGAAATTAGGATTTCGAATTTCGAATTTAATATCGTAGCTTTTCATTATCACAAAAGTCGGACTTGTAACTGTTTCTTCCACACCCAATATCTTCGCAATGCATTTTGTAAAAGCAGTCTTACCTGCGCCGAGATGCCCAGAAAGTCCGACGACCAAAGCTTCTTCTCTGTCGGTATATTCATTTGAAACAGAAATTAGCCAATCCTTGGCTATTTGTTCTGTTTCTCCTAGAGAATGTGAGATCAATGATTTCATTCAAACAATATAGCATATAATGACCTCCTCCCCGCACTCTCGCTTCGCTTCGTACGGGGTTTCCTTTTAAGGCATGAGGATTCGTTAGAACAGTTTAGATTTCTGTGGCATGTCTTTGCGTCCTTGCCACTCAATGTATTTCCGTATATGGGTCTCGTTAAGTCCCACTGTAGAGGAGAAATATCCGACACTCCAGATGCCGTCTTTCTCGAGGTATATTTCACGTATGAATTTGAACTTGGTTCGGAGGTGCTTACTTGAGTATGATTTGAGTTTGCCGACGACATCGGAGATGGATATGTCTGGCGGTATTTCAATTTGAACGTGAACATGGTCATCATCGGTATTCATGTTTTCGATCCAGAGTGTCGGATATCTCTTCACTGTATCCTGAAATGATTTCTTGAGTTCAGTAAGCACATATGGTTTGAGGATTTTCCTGCGATACTTTGTGCCCCATATAATATGATACTGATGTTGGTATGTGGAGTGATTTAGCTGACGAATCCTCATGGAACAAGCTTACCACGTCTTTTTACTTAAGTAGCTTTGCTGTTGGACCATTCATCCCCGCCCTTCAGTGTGGCAGGTTTTATTGTCACATTCCGGGCGGGGTTTCCTGGGAAAGAAAAAATGGCCGTCTCTCCTGATGAGAAACGACCAACTGAAACCACGAGACTGACTATTACTTTGGAACTGACTCCACACGACCGTTTGGTCGCATGACGCCGTAGCAACCGTCCGGGACATCAAACCGGCGACCACCGAACCACTCGTAGTGCATTCCAGCTGGAGGACGATCCGTGTTAACGACGATACGTCTCTGTGAAACCACAACTTCACGGTGCGGAACCGAGTCTGAAAATAGCCAATAGAACGGATTGAGGTGGTAATTCCATCCACCATCGTATTCTTCATGTCCGTTAATCGGCACGTCCGCTGGAGCTGTTGTTCCACTCGAGCCAGCATAAGCATCTGCAACCTGACCATTAGCGAGGTCATTATGCCAATTTTTGTGGTAAGTGCCGTATTTGTCGGCACACCCAGTGTTCAGCGCCAGGGCAACAAGCGCCACAAGCATACCTGACCAGTATTTCGTTTTCATAATTCAATTTCTCCTTTTCCGGTCTGTGGGCTTTATGTGTTCACATTTGTTTTTTGACCGGTTCTGGCACTATTATAGCAGAAAATGGCATATTGTCAATACCAACCTCATACCTTTTTCCTGTCTTATCTAGGTGCTGATTATACCCAGATATCCCCTCATATTTTGAGCCTATTCTCTGGTATACTTAGCTAAACAAATCTATGACCATCCAATTTGACGAAGATAAGCAGAAACAGCGCCTGGACAATCTCCATCATCAAGAAGAGGAGGAACTTGTTCAAATCCTTTCTGCTAAATACGGCCTCGAATATGTAAACCTGGTTAATACTCCTGTTAATAACGATGCTCTGCGTGTGATCGATGAACAAACTTCTCGTAATGCCCTGATAGTTGGATTTGCTCTTGTTAATAAAAAAATCAAAGTTGCCGCCAGAAATCCTGGGGATCAAAAAGTAGCCAATGTTCTTGAAACATTAAAAAGTAAAGGTTACGAACCTGAATTATATATTACTTCTACACTTGGCCTGGAAAAAGCTTGGAAAATTTATAAAGACCTTTCATTTGCTTATGAAAGTAGAGCTGGTTCTCTCGAAATTTCTAGTGAAGAAATAGCTGAAATAGTCGAACAGGCTAAAAGTTTGCCTGTAGTCATCTCTATTTTAGAAAACACAATGTCGGCAAAGAAGAGCTACCGCATCTCTCGAATATTAGAAACCGTCGTCGCTGGAGCTCTCGCCGTCAAAGCATCAGATATTCACTTGGAACCAGAAGAAGGCTACGTCCTCATACGTTACCGTCTTGACGGTGTGCTCCAGGAATTGATCCGTCTTGATAATGAAACTTATGGACTTATACTTTCACGCATCAAATTGATCTCTGGAATGAAATTAAACATTAAAAAAGATTCGCAAGATGGCCGTTTCAGTATTCGTCTTTCCACTGGAGATATTGAAGTTCGTGTCTCTATATTACCTGGAGCATACAACGAATCTATCGTTATGCGTCTCCTCGATCCAAGATCTATTCAGGTTTCACTTGATCAAATGGGTATCAATCCAAAACTGCTTGGAATATTGAATGAAGAAATGAATCGTCCAGACGGCATGTTGCTCACAACTGGTCCAACTGGTTCAGGTAAAACCACTACCCTCTACGCCTTCCTACAAAAAGTTCACAATCCAGGAGTGAAGATTATCACTCTCGAAGACCCTATTGAATACCATTTACCTGGTATAGTCCAAACCCAAGTCAATGATAAAGGCTACACATTCGCTGAAGGATTGCGTGCTGCAGTTCGACAAGATCCGGATATCATCATGGTCGGTGAAATACGTGATGGTGATACCGCTAACATTGCCATCAACTCTGCCCTCACCGGTCACCTCGTCTTCTCAACATTGCACACCAACGATGCTGCTGGAACCTTCCCTCGTTTGATAGACCTCGGCGCCAATCCTTCCATCATTCCTTCTGCTCTACGTGTATCTATGGCACAACGTCTCGTTCGTCGTCTCTGTAAAGAGTGTAAAAAAGAAGTCGCACTCGATGGTCAGAATCAAAATGAAATAGAAACAACCGTGAATGGTATCGAAGATAAATCTGTTATTCCGACTGATCGTACAAAGATGTGGACTCCTGTTGGTTGTGATAAATGTAACCACACGGGCTACAAGGGACGTATCGGTATATACGAAGCTATTATTATGAATAAGTCTGTCGAACTAGCTGTGCAAAAAAGTTCCAGTGAACGTGAAATCTGGGAGGCGGCTAAAGGCCAAGGAATCTTAACAATGAAACAAGACGGTGTATTAAAAGTTCTTGATGGAACTACTTCCTTGGAAGAGCTTGAGCGCGTGATCACACTTACTGACTAAAAATCGCCATCATAGGTGGCGACTTGAGTTAAAACAGAAAAAAATATGGAGTGTCAATTGCTTTTTTCCTGTGCATAGCGCTAGGATAGAAAAAGAGAGTTTTGAGTCGAACACAGAATTCTCTAAGCAAAATCTTGTCTCGTGATGAGTCAAGCGAGGTAGAGTCCCGAGGATAATTTCAGTACGCGATACCGGAGTATTGCAACCAAAATGTCCTTAGCACTATACCCAAACCTGGGAAGGCCATTGCTTAGAGAATTATGGGCTCGAATTGAAAACGGACGTAATCAAACGAATATTTCAATAACTCCATAACACTAGCATATAACTATTTAAATGTCAAGTACCCCTCACCAATCAAATATCTCTCCTGCAGATGATAAAGAAGTTGGTTTTCTCGACCAAACTCTTCGTCCTTCGCGTTGGGACGAGTATATCGGTCAGAAAAACATAAAAGATAACCTCCATATTCTCCTTACCGCAGCAAAAGAACGTTCTCACCCACCTGAACACATACTTTTTTATGGTCCTCCAGGTTTAGGCAAAACTACTCTCGCCCACCTCATCGCCAAAGAAAGTGGCGCTCAAATGAAAGTAACCTCCGGTCCAGCGATACTCAAGGTTGGTGACCTTGCGTCAGTTTTGACGAACTTGTCTTCCGGAGACATTCTTTTTATTGACGAAATTCATAGACTCAACAAAGCTATAGAGGAGGTGCTCTATCCTGCTATGGAGTCCGGGGTTCTAGATATTATCATAGGCAAGGGGCCTTCAGCAAGGACAATACAGCTCGATTTACCTGCATTTACGTTGATAGCGGCAACCACCCGCGTGGCCATGATTTCCAGCCCTCTACGTAGCCGTTTTTCAGGAGGTGTTTTCAAACTCGAGTTTTATAGTAATGAAGAGATCGGTCAGATAATAAAGAGATCGGCTAAGATTCTGGATATTGAAATAAATGATGATGCAGTCCGCGAAATCGCTATCCGTTCGCGTTTTACTCCACGTACTGCCAACTATCATTTGAAGAGATGTCGTGATTATGCGCAAATTCATAAAACTTCTTTGACACGCGAGGTAGTCGAAAAGGCTTTGAGCATGCTCGGTGTTGATGTACTCGGTCTCACTGCCGCTGATCGTGAAATTTTGAAAGTTATCATTCAAAAGTTTGGAGGAGGTCCTGTTGGTTTAAATACTGTCGCCGCTGCCCTATCAGAAGAGATGGCTACTATCGAAGAAGTTTATGAACCTTACTTGATTCAGTTAGGTTTGCTTGAAAGAACACCGCGTGGACGTATCGCGACTGATAAGGCGTATGCGCATTTGGGTGAGAAGGGTCACGCGAAGCTATTATAATGATTACACGAGATTAATTTGATTAGCGTCTGTGGTTTTAGGTAATTAATATGTGCGTTTTTCTCCAATGAAATCTTTTTTTGATACCTTCTATGGCCCGTAAAGTTTAATTTTCTGACTGCCAGTTTTCGTTTTTGAAAGTTATTTAAAATATAGAGGGTTGTTGTACGAGGAATTCCAGCTTTTTGGGCTATGAAAGTCACATTTTGAGGAAGTTTAAGTTCTAACAAAACTTTCATAACTTTATGCTCATTTTCAGATAGGTTTAAGTTTTCTAGTAGAATGGTTCTCATAATTTATTCTTGTTATATCTATTTGATCGGTTGATTTTTTAATTATTTTTAATTATTTTTAATTGGCAGTTTGATTTGAATTATACAAATAAGTGGCGTGCTGGTGAAACCATTTATGTGCAAAATTTTGTGTAAAAGGTGTTTATATCTAAGATTATTAGCTACTGCTTTGTAAAATAGCCACACGCAATAGAGCCCCCAAAAGAGTCTCGGGGTGAACTTCTTTTTTTGTGAGGGGTCGTGAATTCGTCAACTTTTCTTGACACTTTCACGACCCCTGAAGAAAAAGGATGTCTCCCTCTCCAGCCCGACAATTTATTCAGCTCAACCCGACTTTCCAGACTCGCCTCGTTTAATCGACCTATCCTCAACCGAGTTGCCTTTATCCATAATGCGAGTACAATAATCCCATGTCTGGCCACAATAAATTTTCAAAGATTAAACACATAAAAGCCAAGAACGACGCTCAGAAGAGTAAGAACTTTGGCAAACTTGTTCGCCTTATCACTGTAGAATCTAAAAAGGCTCATGGCATCATCACTTCCCCAGGTTTAGCTGCTGCTATTGAAAAAGCTCGCGGTGAAAATATGCCAAATGACACTATCGATCGCGCTATTAAGAAGGCTACAACTGATAATAGTGCCGAGATGGAATCGATCATCTATGAAACATACGGTCCAGGTGGTATAGCCATCCTCATCGAAGCTCTAACCGACAACCGCAATAAAGCTGCTCAAGAAATCAAACACATTCTTTCTCTTCACGGCTTTGAGCTCGCTTCCCCTGGCAGTGCTTCTTGGGCATTCAAGAAAGAAGCTGGTAAGTGGATCGCCACAACAACGATGCCTCTCGAGGACGCTGATATTGAAATTCTCACAATACTAGTTGAAAAACTCGAGGAAAATGACGAAGTTCAAGAAGTATTTACGAATGCGGAGTAGTTGCTAAAAGTCCTAAGCGGATTATTGCTATCTTGCTATAATAAGTTTATGAAAATCCTTGGAATTGACCCTGGTTATGACCGTCTAGGTGTAGCAGTTATAGAAAAAACATCGAAATCAAAAGATGTTGTTCTCTTTTCTGATTGTATTACAACTTCTGCTAAAGAGTCTATTTACGATCGCTTTAAAAAGATTGGCCTGCAGATCTGCCAAATTTTAGATACTCACAAGCCAGACGCTCTCTCAATAGAAACGCTCTTCATTACAAAAAACCAAAAGACAGCTATGCGCGTTTCGGAGGTGCGTGGAATTATTATTTATGAAGCTTTGCGTAGAGACATTCCTGTTTTTGAATATAGTCCTATGGAAATAAAAATGGCGGTTACGAGCGATGGCACCAGTGATAAGAATAGAATGATGAAAATGATTCCCCTCCTCGTTGACCTCTTAAAAATTTCAAAAAAGGCTTTAGATGACGAATATGATGCTATAGCGGTTGCTCTTACACATTCAGCAAACGCGCGATTTAAATAAGATTATTTTGCTCTTCATAGTTTTCCACAGGTCTAGACGATTGCAAAAATAAAACTATTTTGTTACAAATGAGAACACAATAAAAAATATTAAATTTATGGCTACCAAAAAAGATAAAAAAATAAAAAAAGTACCTGCAAAAAAGACTCCAAAATCTGTAGCTAAGCCAGTCTCAAAAGAAATCGAGGAGATCGAAGAAATTGAAACAGAGATTGGTGAAGTATCGACCGGAAAAGGTAAAGTTAAAAAACCGTTAGAGATTGATACTGCTGATATACTCCCCGAAGTTGAAGAAAAAATTGCGGACGAAGAATCCCCATTACTAGGACTTGAAGACGAAGACTCGGAAGAGGCTGTGAGTATAGACTCTGAAGACCTAAATCCTTTTGGTGACAAGTGGGAGATGTAGGCCTCTATATTAAGATGCTATAATACAGCTCATCGTGGTACATCGCACTTCTAAACCTAAAAAGCACCGAAAACACATTCGTCACATAAAGACGATTCTAGCAATTTCCTTTTCCTTATTATTTATAGTGATAGGAGGAGGAGCATTGTGGATGTCATCTCTACAGATGCCAGATCTGAACTCATTTGAAACAAGGAAAGTTGTTGAATCAACAAAAATATACGACAGGACAGGAAACGTGCTCCTTTATGATACTGGCGCAAATACAAAGCGAACGGTTATTCCATTAACAGAAATCTCTCCTTATATCCAAAAAGCTTCAATAGCTATTGAGGATTCAAATTTTTATAACAATATAGGAATAGAACCGACTTCCATAATACGTGCACTGCTCGCAAACCTAGCAACTGGTAGTTTTGGCCAGGGAGCTTCTACTATCACACAACAGGTTATTAAGAACGCTTTACTCACTCAAGACAAAACTATTTCTAGAAAATTAGAAGAGTGGATACTAGCCATAAAAATGACTCGCATTTTGAGTAAGGATCAAATTTTGGAGGCCTATCTCAATGAAACACCATACGGAGGAACTGTTTACGGTGTTGAAGAGGCCAGCCAAACATTCTTTGGTAAACCTGCAAAAGACGTGACCTTGGCACAAGCGGCTTATATAGCAGCTGTTCCACAGGCTCCGACGTATTTTTCTCCATATGGAACGCACCTGGCTGATTTAACCACTAGACAAAAGTTAGTTCTGAGTCGCATGAAAGATCTTGGAATGATCACGACTGATGAATATAACTCTGCTTTAAAAGAAAAAATTAGTTTCTTAGCAAAAAATTCACAGAGTATACGTGCACCTCATTTCGTCATGATGGTATTAGACTACTTAACACAAAAATATGGAGAAGATGCTGTAACTCAGGGTGGATTAAAGGTTATTACGACTTTGGATTATGATATGCAGCAAAAAGCAGAGGATACTATCAACAGATTTGGCCCTACACTTGAATCAAATTTCAACGCAAGTAACACTGCAATGGTCGCCATTGATCCAAAAACTGGAGATATTTTGACCCTCGTTGGTTCACGTGATTATTTTGATAATTCAATAGACGGAAATTTCGATATCGCTTTGGCACAACGTCAGCCAGGCTCGACTTTCAAACCTTTTGTTTATGCTACACTCTTTGAAAAGGGTTATACTCCGGACACAATTCTTTATGATGTACCAATACAATTCTCTTCGGAATGTACGCCTGACAATAAACCAAAAGATCCAACAGCGTCATCATCAGTTTGTTATTCCCCTGTTGAATACGACAACACTTATCCCGGACCCATGACCATAAGAGATGCTCTGCCACATTCACGTAACATTCCAGCTATACAAGCTTTGTATCTAGCAGGTATTACTGATTCTATAAAGACGGCTTCGGATATGGGAATATCCAGCCTCACAGACCCCAACAGATATGGTCTTACCCTTGTTCTTGGTGGCGGCGAAGTCAGTCTACTTGAATTGACCAGCGCTTATGGTGTATTCGCAAACGACGGTGTCAGAAATCCTTATCGCTCGATACTAGAAGTTGATGACTCAAAAAATAATATTCTTGAACAAGCAGCAACTAGTTCTAGCCAAGTAATACCAACGGATATTGCCCGTGAAATTAATCAGATTTTGTCAGATGATGACCATCGAATGACCAGCATCGAACCAATCGCCCAGAGTGTTGGACGCCAAGTTGCCATAAAAACTGGTACGACAAACGACTATCGTGACGTTTGGACAATGGGTTACACCCCTAACCTCGTAGTTGGTGCTTGGGCCGGTAACAACGATAACCATCCAATGAAAGATGCGATCTCTGCACTTATCATCACTCCTGTCTGGGGCGCGTTCATGTCACAAGTAGCCCAAAACTTCCCTCCAGAGAATTTCGGTACACCCCCTACTGTTCCAACTGACATAAAGCCTGTATTGCGTGGTGTTTGGCAAGGTGGTGTCTCATATTTTATAGATACCGTATCTGGCAAAGTCGCTACCCAATACACACCAGCTGAAACAAAAAAAGAAATTGTATTCCCGAGCGTCCATTCAATATTGCAGTGGATTGATAAAACCAATCCTCTAGGACCTATTCCGACCAATCCTTCACAGGACTCTCAGTATGTGAATTGGGAATATTCTGTTCGCAAATGGTTTACTGATTATCAAACAACACATCCAAACTTCAAAGAAACAACTGATTTTACTATACCAACAGCTACTGATGATATTCACCTTCCTGACAAAATACCCACAGTAAACGTAGCTTCTCCTGCGCAAGATGTTGTTTTAGATCCAAGCAAGCTTCTCACTATTAACCTCAAGGAGGTCGGGTCTTATCCTATTCAAAAATCTGAAGTATATCTAAATGGTAAATACGTGCTAACAAACACTTCAAATCCTCTAAATATCTCATTTGTACCAAACGATGTTGGTGGTTTATCAGCAACAAACACCATCTCAATAACTTCTTATGATACAGTTTACAACCAAGCCACAAGTTCTCTAGATTTTTCTACTCTCTAACATAAACCTTACCTAATATCTGCTATCTGTTGATTTGGTCCCAAAACCAAGTTGAGTTTTTCAATAATCTTTTGTTTTTGTATAAATACAACCGACTTAGCCCCTTGAGAAATATTTTTAAGTGTCACCACACCTGATTTAAACACTATATCCCCTATAGGCACATCAATATCGATTAATTCTTTGATGGCGGTCTGTATAGAGCCTCGCAGAGCCATCTCTTTAGCATGTACACCCCCAATTCTTTTGAAAAAATCGCCTATGCTTTGCATATTATCTATTCATTGGCATAACCAGATATAAAAATGTGCCATCGCCGGAGGCTGGTCTTATAACCATAGGCTTATTCATGCCACCTAACTGGAAAGAGACACTGTCAGCATCAATTGATTGGAAGCAATCAGCCACGTATTTGCCGTTGAAATTAATTTCAACCTTTTCCCCAGTTAATGCCGCATCCACCTGTGTGTTATTTTCTCCAACATCAGCATTTTTTGTTTGAATTTCAAAGACTCCACCTTTTGGATCTATAATAAATTTGATTTGATTGAATTTATCAGTAAAGACATTTGAGACTTTCAAGGAATTAATAACGTCTTGCTTCAAAGTGATAGCTTCTGTTGTATAACCTTTTGGAATTATTTGACGATAATCTGGAAATGTTCCATCAATAACCCTAGAAGTTAAATAAACACCTTGAGACTCAAAGGAAATAAGATTTTTGTTTGATTTCATCAAAACTTCACCACCAATATCTTCTAGGGTTCTGATGATGTCACTTATATTTTTAAATGGGATCAAAATATCATCAAAATCAACAGTTTTGTTTAATTTAACTTTCTTCTCAGCCAAACGGAACGAATCTGTGGCAACAAAGGTTATAAAATCTCCATTTTTATATATATAAACACTTGAAAGTTCTGGTTTAACACTAGAAATGGAGGCACTGTACCAGACTGATTTTAAGCCTTTTATTAAAGCTTCTGATGAAACAGTGTTGCTTTTACCGTCTGAAACCTTAGGGATTGAAGGAAAATCTTCTGGTGGAACGGTTTTTATTATTACTTTTGATTTAGCAGATGAAATATGGAGATTTCCAGAGACTAAATCCATTTTAACTATACCATCCTGATCATTTAACTGAGAAACGAAAGAGGAAATAGTATGGGCTGGCACAGCGATGGATCCTTCCCCATCAGATTTGGCTGGTATAGAAATTTCTATACCAACATCCAAATTTGTAGACTTTATATTTAAAGAATTCTTACCAACTTCAAAAAGAAGGCAAGAAAGAACTGGGAGTGTCATGTTTTTCTTAGCAACCTTCTCTGACAAACTGATCATTTTTTTGAATTGTGATAGATGTAATTCGATTTTCATGTTGGTTATAGTATTAGTTTGTATATATTTTTTTATTTAAAGGTTATTACTACTAGTCTTGTGGATATGGGGAAAAGTTTTTAAATGGCTCGTTCATTGATTTTTAAAGATTTTGTTACATTTTATATTGTTTATATCTTTTGTGTTGTTTGGAAACTAGAGTTTTGAATTTAGAATTTAAACATCTTGTCCCAAACTTATTCGATAGTTATTCATAACTTATTCACAGGTTTATAACATAGTTCGAAGTTGGCTGATCTCTTGTGCCAGAAGAGTATTGTTTTTAATATCTTCTTTTATCTTTTCATAAGAGTGAATGACTGTTGTATGATCTCTTCCCCCCATCTTTTCCCCAATTGAAGGAAATGAAATATTAAAATCCTCTCTCAAAATATACATAGCGACCTGGCGTGGCTTAACAACCTCTTTTCTACGAGTTTTATTGTATATACTCTCCTCTTCGATATTATAAAAATCAGAAACAATCTTAACCATCTCTTTAACAGAGATATTTTTCTTTGGTTTTGCACTGTTCTTTAAAAGATTTTTTATTTCATTTAAACTCAGATCTCTTTTCTTGAGCTGTATCTGACACGCTATAACGTTCACTATTCCCTCTATTTCACGGATATTATCCTCTATTTCAGATGCAAGATACTCAACCACCTCATCAGCTAGGTTTATGTTGTGTATACGCGACTTACTACGCACAATCGCTGTGCGAGACTCGTGATCGGGTTCAGGTATATCCACAGTCATACCTACACCAAAGCGTCCACGGATGCGATCTTCGAGCCCTGGAATGACATTTGGGTGTCTATCTGATGAAAATATTAGTTGGCGACCAGTGTCGTGGAAAGTATTGAACAAATGGAAGAGTTCTTCCTGGAATTTTTCTTTACCTGAGAAGAATTGGACGTCATCCATTATCATTACATCGTATTTTCGATACTTTTCTTTAAATTGTTGGGTCTTATTCTCTTGGAATGAGTTTAGAAGGTCAGAACCAAATTTTTCTGATGTAAGATAGAAGATCTTTTTGTTTGGATATAGTTTTTTTATCTCATTCCCTATTGCTTGGATGAGGTGTGTTTTGCCACGACCAGGAGATCCATAGATAAAGAGCGGATTATACGTCTGACCAGGATTCTTTATAACAGTTTGTGAGGCAGCGTGAGCTAATTCGTTGAATGGACCAACAATGAAGTTCTCAAAAGTATAACGAGGATTAAGGTTGTCTTCTTTGTTTATATAGAAATCCTGCAAAGGCATAGCCATTGTTGGGGAAGACGCGGCTTTTTTCTGGCTTATGTCCTTACGTTCGCTATCTTTCATGATTACATACTCCAAAGCACGGACATTTCCATTGATTTGGCGCAATATTTTCAATATCGAATTGTGACACTTCTTTGCTAGCCATTCTCTTGTGAACTCATTTGGAACACCGAGGTGGATAACCCCTTCATCCTCACGAATTATTTTAGTTGTAGATAGCCAAGTGGAGTAATTTGCGGCAGAGATTGTACCTTTTATTTCTATGAGAGCAGTTTGCCAGATTTGTGAGTAGTCATTCATAGCAAACATTATATACTTGTTTATAATTCTGCAAACTTGTGGAGAGTCAAAAAAACTGTTGATATGTTGTGGACAATAAGTTACAAGTTAAAAAGCTTAAAGGCGCAAGTGGGTGAAGTTGTCTTTTGTTTTGTATACCCTTGCGTTCTTGCGTACTTTCTACTATAGTACTCCTTATGTCATTTACGTATCAACCAAACAAACGAAAGCGTGCTAAGACTCACGGTTTTCGTGTACGCATGAAGAGCCCTACAGGACGCAAAGTTCTCGCAAAGCGTCGTGCAAAAGGACGAGCAAAACTCTCTGTTTAGTTCTGTGCAACTTAAAGCTTCTTTTGTTTATATAACATGCTAAAAAGCATACATAGGCTTTCTACAAAACAGTTCATGGAAGTCATGGAAAAAGGGAAAATATACACTTCCCCCCTTTTTGTTGTGCGGATACTATTAAAAGATGAAACAGGAGGAATTTCTGCTGTTGCACCAAAAAAGGTTGCTTCTACTGCCGTCCTAAGAAATAAGCTTCGTCGACAAACATACGAGGTAGTTTTTCCTTTAAGAAGCAGTCTCATCCCAGGTATTTCAATGATTATCTTTGCGAAAAGTGAAGCGGTTAAGGCAAATTTTAAAGATTTGTCTTTAGATCTGAAAAATCTTTTCTCTAAAGCTAAAATTAGTGTATAGTTAACCTCTATGTACCACACATTTATTTTTGTACCACTTTATAACGGTCTTGTAGGGCTTATGGATCTCTTGCCATGGATAGATGTGGGTATAGCCGTAATACTTTTTACTGTCATAGTTCGTCTCATCATCTTCCCTCTCTCAAAGAGTGCTCTCCTAACCCAGGTTCGTATGAAGGAGGTTGAGCCAGAAGCTAATAAAATAAAAGCCGAATATGCTAAAGATCGTCAGGTGCAGGGCTTGAAGATCATGGAGTTATACAAATCAAAAGGTATAAAGCCTTTTTCTGGGGTTTTATTGATGATCATCCAGTTGCCAATACTACTGGCACTCATTTCTGTCTTCTATAAAATCATACCAACCATTGATCCAACTCTTCTTTACAGCTTTGTTCATGTTCCGCACGCGAGTCCATTTCTACTCGGACTTGATTTAACTAGGCCAAACCTTATTCTGTCAGTCATCACAGCAGTTATCCAGTTTTTTCAGATGCATTATTCTCTTGCATCACGCCAGTATCGCGCGCAGTTGGCTCAAAATGGAGGAAAGCCACAGGTTGGTACAGATTTTGCCTCAAACATGTCTAATTCAATGAACTCACAGATGAAATACCTCCTTCCTTTGATCGCCTTCGCTTCAACATATTGGATTATCCCAGCCCGCTTCCCTCAAGCGGCATGTGTTATTGCTATCTATTGGTCAGTTAGTTCTTTATTTACTCTTGGACAGGAACTTTACATCAGAAAAAGACATTTAGAGAATAAGGTATAAGTAAAAAACCGGTTAATACCGGTTTTTTGTCCTATTATGGAGTAGTACTAGCGGTTACGAGATCGAGTGACCAGAATGAAAGGTCATTCTTGTTCATAAAGAAGAGATAATTATCTTTATCATCTAAACCTAGATTATAGGCGTCTATACTTCTCTTGGCTTCACTAAATACTGATGAGATGAGATGTACTTCACCTGTCTGTGCATTTACCTCCCAGATTTTATCAACAGTACTCAAGATTCCTTTATACCAGTCATCTGGATATATACCAGAAACAGGTTGGAATGGGACCGCGCAGTAAATCGTGTCTTTATAGAAATTACCCCAAGTACACTTATCAGCCAAAGTTCGAATGACCGCATCATTACCAGTAGAAGAAGCTACTGAATATATATCCGTAATAACGTTATTGGCATTGCCAGTAGCTGAAACTAAGACGTATTTTGCATCATGGCTGACTTTTGTACTCAAACCCGGCAGTGGACCCAAAACCTTTTTCCAAATACCGGTTTTAGGATCAACAAAGTATAGAAAACCAGAGTCGTAAGCTGAACCTTTTGTTGTTATTGCAATAGTATTAGTCTCAGGCCACTCCACGTTAACTTCTGTAACAGGTGTAGAGAATATTTGGGTAGCAGTTCCACCATTGAAAGGGGCGACATAACCTATACCTTGTCCGTTATCAATAGAAAATAGAAAAACCTTGTCTTTTTTAGGCGAAGAAGCATAAGAGACTATTGTTGCAGGAAGATTCTTTCCATGAAGTTCGAAAGGTGTTGCTGATGAAGTCGTTGTTGCATGATTCTGTAGTGTTGCATACAAAGTCGAGATAGTTGCGTTGTCATCACTCAAGACTGATCCGATGAATGAACCAATGTCAGTTGACCAGGTACTCTCATAAATCTTCGGTACCAAGGTGTTTGAGAGAGTTTTGATGACTAATGAATCCTCTTTTGCTTCCAATGTGTTACCTCTTCCGCGGTCAACCCAACGCACTAATGTAGTTGAAGCGGTCGTTGATGCCCCGTAGCCTCCTATAGGAGTTGCGGAGAGGAGTCGTAGGGCTGGTATGGTGATTACTGTAGGATTGCCTCCTGTATAGCCATTATTATTACTCGTAGAAGTTCCTTGTTTCGTTCCACTTCCCCCAAATGGAGAGAAACCACTGGTTTGTGATCCTGTCGATCCGTTATTTGTACTGGAACCTCTCAAGAATAAAAACCAAAATGCCACCAAAGCGATTAGCACTATGATGATGACAGAAGCTATGATGATTTGTGATGTTTTACGTGACATGGGTGGTTATTTTTTGAAACCGTTAATCGTTGTATTTAATTGGTTTTGCAAATCAGAATCATTAATTTTTGTCGATTGTTGGATACTATTAAGTGTATTAGAAAGAGTCGTTGCCGCCACTTGATTGTAGTGATACTGTAATGCGTTTTTTGCTGCTTCATACGTAGCTACAGTTGCTACACCAGTAACCACTGCAGTTGTTCCCGCACTAGCAACTGTGGCTGCTGAACCAATCGCAATTACAGGTATAGTTGCTATTGCCCCTCCAACCGCGGCGTACATTGAAGGACCGCTATCTTGAGCATATTGATACATTGCTTGAGCTACTTTAAGTTGCGCAGTAGCGTATTTGTATTCGTTAGTTAAAGTCTGTTTTGCTGCCGGATCAGTTAGTTGATTCATTCCTTCTAAATATCTAGCATCCAGTTGTGATTGTGTGTTCGCAATAAAATTTGGATCATTCAAATTTGGTGATTTAACTACACTCGCTAAAAGTGTCGCCATATCACCTGTCTTTACTTGTAATGTCATATTTGATGTCGTACTAGCAATATCTTGCTGCAAATTAAATATTTGACCACACATATTGTTTATATCTGAATCAGGATTTGGAAGATTTTTACATATCGTTGATGCGTCATCACCAGTTCCGTCCAAGTCTTCTATTTGAACTTGCAAATCACTAATTTGTGATTGCTTAGCTGTTATAGAATCACTTGCTTGTTGAACAGAAGCTAACGATGCTTGGTATTGGGAATTATATTTTTGCAAATCTTTATTCATCTGTGTCACCCAGTCAGCCACACCTTCCTTTGGCGGTGTTAAATTCGCTGGTGGAACTAATCCTGCTGGTACATTTGAAAATTGAGGACTTATTGTCTGTAAGATCAAAACTGAAGACAGGATAAGCAAAAGCCCATAAATAGCATTTTTTATTTTATTAATGCCGTCTTTTTTATTTTGAACAGCATCTGAGGTCATATAATCAAAACCTCCCCAAGTAATCATGAACACCGCCGCCACACCTCCAAGTGCCACCAATATCTTATAAAGATACTGAACATAAGTTTGAAAATTGAGACTTGTTTCAGGCGCTAGATTTGTAGAATCTAGATTTGGTAGTGGAGCCAGTGGTGTGTAAGTGTTATCTACTTGAATAGCATACGCGTGGCTAGCTATTGAGCTGAGTATGATGACCAAACAGATCAATCCAAGAGTTTTTAATGAATTTTTATTTAAAAATGTTTTCATAGTATTAGAAAGTTACTGGCGTTGCTGAAGATGTTCCACCACTAGCATCAAAATTAACTGTGAAACTAGAATCAGCTGATTGTAATATATTGTTCACTCCCCTAACGCTGAGCTCTACTTGTGATGATCCAGAAGCACCATCTGGGGCACGGAGGTTTACAGACTGACTAGAAGCTAGTTCAGAATGTTCAAAGTTGTTAATCATCCAAGTTAAACCAAGATCATTCGCTATGCTTGTTGAAAAATTGAAACCAAATAATGATGCAAAAATATTAGCTTCTTTCTGCGAACCAATATGAAGCGAATTACTTATAGCATTATTAAATAGAGGTCCATAGAGAGAATCGTTATTGTAAAAGACTATATATGGTGAGGTTGGTGATATTTGTATTAATGTTTGAGCTTGAGCAGAACCATCACGGGAACCAGCTGTGACTATGAGGTAATATGGTCGTGGAACGATATTACCTTTGAGAGATATAGATTGTTTTCCATAACCTGATTGATCATTCAAGACTGTTCCGTCATCTTTTTTCCAATTATAAATAAGGTTTGCAGGATCGTATTCTTTACCAGAACTATCTGCTAGGTGAGGAATAGCTATGACCGTGACGGTGTTTTGGAAGACTAAAGGAGTTTTTCCTTTGAAGAAAGGGGGTGTATAGCCATCGGTTTCAACAATCATATCTATAGAACCCGAACCTAAGATTATTGAATTACTATATTTACTACCATCTGGTGTTACAGCGTTGACATCCACCGTTGTTTTTTTACCTAGAGCTGGTGAAACGGCTTGATATGTTACCAAACCTATTCCCTTTTGAATTTGTTTTCCGCTGATGCTCCATGTAACAGTAGCTGAATTTATATCGAAAGTATAACTGACTGCAGTGATTGTGACGGCTTGATTAGGCACAGGATTATCTGTTGACGCAGATAGGGTGATTCCGCTTGCTTCGGAGGGAATGCTTTGGGCATGAGACACAGAAAAAGGAGAAAGAAGTAAGGAGAAAGAAGTAAGGAAAATCACAGTATACAAATTTACAAACCTAGAAAATTTCATTACTTACATTGTACCAATATTATGCAATGTTGGCGATGTGGGTTATTCACGGTTTTATTACCTTTCTTACCCCACCAACATTAAGAGGTCCTGCATTATAAGTACTGATGTGTTCACGACTACCAGAGGTGGTGGTACCTGAATCGTTTGAACGATAAGAGCCATAAGATGTTCCAGTTTCTGTGTTTGGTTGACGTACACCGTTTACATTTGCTGGCTGTCTTACATTGAATTGCAGAGCCTCCTCCTGCTTTTTTTGGGCTTCCTCCATTCTTACAGTTCTATGTATGTATAGAACTTCTAATATCCAGAATGATGCAAGCCCACCAGTTATGTCAGTTAAAGTCTCCATACCGAGCATAGAAATGATTCGGTTTGGTTTCTTGGTCATAGAAACACCTCGTATGTGAAAGTATGCGAATAGTCCGACGCCAACTCCTGCGTCGATAAATTCATTTACAACTTCTGGACCACCAAAGGCTTCAGTAAGGAACACATCAATAAGTATTTGGAATACATCGATTATTCCTGTAATCACATACACGACTTTCCATTCAGTTTTTTTTATTTTAGAAGCCATAATAGTGTACTAGGCCCCTGCTTGTTCTAACTGCCTCTTTGATTCTTTTATATTCAAAACCTGTTGAGGGTTAGTAGTGATGATTTGGTCTTCCGTATACGAACCAATAACTTTGATAGCCACATGCTTCAAACCAACGAAGAATATACCTTCACCGACATCTGATTCAAGGAGCAAGTATTTTTCTTCATCTGTGAGGTTGAAGACTTTCTGGATGTGGTCGATGACTGTTGGAGATTGTTTAAGAAGGATTTGAATTGATGAGTTGGTTATGATCGGCATACCATATGACGAATTCAAAAAGTCATCCACGTCCTGTGTGATAGTTGAAAGACCGAGGAAATATTTACGTCCACGTTTTGCTAAACTGAGCAGGAATGAAGCCGTGTCTTCAGATTTCATCATCCACCAGGCCTCATCGATAACGAGCAAGCGTTTCTTTAACTCTTTACGAATAGCATTCCAGATATAGTGGGTAACGAGGTACATGGCGACTGGCTTTAGTTCCTCTTCCATATCACGGAGTGAAAAGACGATGAATTTTTTATTTATATCAACATTTGATGGACGGTTGATGAATCCAGACCATGTTCCCTTCGTATACTTAGAGAGTCTCTGAACGAGTGAATCAGCACCTTCCATACCAGCGAGTACGAGTTCAAAGTCAGACAAGAGTGGTGGTTCAACATTTTTAAAATCAGAATCTGGAGTGATGTCTTTCAAAGCATAAGTTTCTGTTATGGCACGATCGATAATGGCGTCTTCTTCTTGGGTAAGACCACCGAGCATAATACGGAATAAACCGACGAGATTTATTATACTTGAACGGAGTATGTCGGCAGATGATTCGTCTTCACGAGCTATTGGAAGATCGAATGGATTTATGTGGTGTTCAGAGTTGAGTGAAATATTGAAATATTTGCCACCAGTAGCTTCTGCCATATACTCATATTCTTTTTCTGGGTCAATAACAATGACATCGACGTCAAACATAAGTGTTCGAAGGATTTCGAGTTTGGTACAGTAAGATTTACCAGCACCGGCAGTGGCGAAAGTGACAGAGTTGTAGTTTTCTAGAGAATAACGATCGAAAAGAACGAGTGATGAGTTGTGTCTATTTATACCGTACAAAATACCTTTATTCGATGTAAGGTCAAATGATACGAATGGAAATAGACTAGAGAGTGGCGAAGAGTTGAGTTTTGAGTGAACGTTGAGTTGGTCATCACATATTGGAATAACACTTTTGAATCCTTGTTCTTGTTGGAATAGAGCAGGCTTAACATAGATGAGCTTTGATTCAAGGATAGATTTGATTTCAGACTCGAGTTTATCGAGCTCGTTTTCATTATCAGCAAATATGGTTATATAAACACCAACATCAAAAAGGTGTTCCTGAGCCTGCATGAGTTGATCACGGAGCTGTTCGAGGTCTTGGTAAGCTGTGTCTAGAGCCGGATCACGGACTAGGCCTTTGTCTTCCCTGCGTGAGATTTGGCTCTGTACCTCGGCCACCTTCTTTTGGAAATGACGTAGAATCTTAGCTGTATCAACAGGATGTATAAATATTGAAATATCAAAGACTTTATCAAGGTTGATGATAGGAGCAAACCAACTTTCCTCTAGGAAACGTGGATATGAAATGACAAATAGGGTTCGTCCAACTTTTTCTCCAAGGTTAAGTTCTTTTGGACTAACTTTTAGAGCAGAAGGTGCGATGATGTCTTTGAGTTCAAGTACACCCGCCTGATAAATCTCTTCTGGAAGGATAGAGACTATTGGAGATTCTTCTTTCTTTTTAAATATATTGCTGAGGAATGACATGGTATTTACGTTTATGACATTTGAATAGGCTTCTCCGTGTCTCCAGGATTAAATATCTTGTAGAACAATTCTACCACTTCTTCAGTCCCAAGTTCAGCTGCTCTGATACCACAACGTACTAGTCCTTGTTCAATTACCGCCGCTCTTTGCTCGAGCTGACTTTTGTATTCTGCAAACCCCGCATCAGCCGAAGCATTTTTTTCAACAGCGGTTTGTTTTTTACCAGGAAACATATTTGAAATTGGATTTTTACTTGTAGTGAGTATTGGAGGATCATATGGAACTATAACAAAGAAGCTTTTTGACATGATATTCGTGCCTTCGACGAATGATTTTACGAATTCGACATACTCACGCACCTGGATCTTCATCAAATCGGTGGTTTGTTCTTTGTAGCGATCTTCCAAAAGGGCTAGATATGGCCTGATATCTAGTTTTTTTGATTGAGCAAATATCTGGATTGAAAAATCTAACGAGTTGAGGAAGTTTTGAAATTCATTCAATATGGCACCTTGTTCATCTGCAGATTTGAGGGCAAAGTTGAGAGAGGTGGCCAGGATTACAGAACGCATTCCCCCATTTTTCAGGATAACGACGCCGTCCCGGATTTCCTGGATTGGTATGAAGTCTTGAGTTGAAGATTGTTTTTGAGCCATGTTTTTCTGTTTATGGTTTATTTTTGTCTTTTGTTTGAATAAATACTTTCCTTTATATCCAAACTCCAAGCCAGGTCTTTCAATTTACTGTCAGCAATCTTTGGTACCATGATGGAGGCGTAACTTTTTGCGTCTTTTACAGCTGTGGTCGTATCGCTTGGCCTAGGCTTTTCTTCTTTTTTCCAAATATAGAGTTTATTACCGAAGAAATACTTGAAGGCTGATTCAGCGACGTTTATGAGTGGTCTATTATTAACTTTGTAGAATCCTAGAGCGGCCGATATTGTCATGATAATTACTATCGGGACAATAGAAATAATGAGATTATTTACAAATATATATATAATGAATGATAATCCAGCACCTCCGGCAATGAAGATGAATTGCTTCAGAGTCATTGGTCCGAAGATCTTGTCCTCAACTTCGATGAATTGGGGTACTTGGAAACGCATTGGTATTATTATAGCGTCAAGCGAGGGTTTGTGGAAGCTTATTGTATTGGTTCTCTGTAGAGATCTGGTGCACTAGGTTTAACTGGTGTCTTTGGTGTGAACCTCGGTGCCTCCACAGTAGTCTTTTGTTGGACTGTAACTACTGGGCCAGCTAGGAGATGGTCAACGAATGGTTCTGTATTATTATGTTGTGTGGCATCTGGAGCGTTTATCTCTACAGCAGGAGGATTTTCAATATCGTTTATCAATCTAGCACGACTCTCTATGTGTCCCGTACCATGATCACCGGCATCTGTCTGTGGTTCAATGGCAAAGTCGCCGACTTGTTCTAGGTCAGAAACAGCTTGTTGATTCGTACTACTTTCTACTTTTTCTTCGATTTCTCTCATCGATTTCTTTATCTTTCCAAATATTTCAGAGTTTATGTCACTGGCAATGGCGACGGCTGTGGCCGTATCAACACCAGAATTCGTTGATAAGTTTTTCACAAAATCTTTTGAAGGAGAAAGACCTAACATAACCAAACCAACCTGATCAACCAAGTCCCCCTCCTGGTCTATATGCAAACTATTCTTCCTTGCGATAGATATTATAGAATCATGTACTTCTGCAGACGTAATAGCATCCTGAATTTCCTTTGGAAGCTGTTCGAATCTATTTTGAATTTGTTCTGCGGTGAATGTGATCATGATGATTATTTTTATTTAGAAGGTTCATCTTTTTTGGGTGAGAAACTGCCACCACCACCTTTGCTATCACCACTCTCCTTAAATTTTTTGTCGATGTATGATTTTAAATCAGCACCCTCCTCTTCTTTTTCAGCTGCTGTTCCGGCAGCCTTTCTCTTGTTTATTTTAGCTATTTCATCATTGTAAGTTTCAACTTTTTCAGCAAATTTTCCCACCGCTTCTGCTTTTTGTTTTTCGAGCTCAACTTTTTTAGCCTTAATTTCATCCAACCTTGTTTTGGTATCTGCTAGGGATATCTCATTAGCAGTTGTCGAATTTGGGTTATGAAGATTTTTCATTGGTAATTCAGACGCTACAACCTTAGTCAATTCAGTCTCCTTTTCTGTAAGAACTTGCATGTCCTCATCAAGTTTTTCAATATCTTTATTGAATTCACCGAGCTCTTCTTTATGTGACGTACGTTCTGTTGAATGTGCGTTTGTAACTCTCTCTTCATCTGCTTCCGCTAATTTTTTATCAGCTTTCAATTTATCAGCCTCTCTTTTTTTCTTTATCACCTGGACAGCTGCACTTTCGCCTGTGCTGAAGCTTGCCGAAAGATTACTTCCAACATTCCTGTAAGTTTCCGGACTTATTGCTCCTGGCGCAAGCGCGTTTGTAGCGTATTGCGCCGTTTCTGTAGCCTTGTTTACCAAACTAGACATAATTGTCGGTTTAGACATATTCGTATAATGTTCATCCTGACGAGCTTCCAAGTATCTGTCCAATTGTGTTTTGCCAGTGACCTTATTTCTTGACAGATCAGTATTGTCGTATTTTGCTCTCTCAGCAGCAGAAGCTTTTCCGACATTTTCGTATTGCTTCTCGTAGTCTTTCTGTTTTTGTTCTGCGACATCTTTGAACCCACCCTTCTTTGTACCGAATCCATAATTGGCTGTTTTATCAAGCTGTTTTGAGACGATATTTCCAACAAGAGGTGAATAGGCTGAAAGATTCCTCATTGCTCCACTATTGGCTGCTATATGTGCAGCGCGACCAGCGGTATTTCTGCCAACAAAGCTTCCTGTACTCTTCCCAACCTTGCTCCAGATCGCATTCGCATTGAATTTATCTGCACCCATCCACTTTGTGGTTGATTGAGCGAAACTGAAGGCTGTGACGAGTGGAAGATTAAGGAGGAATATGATGAAGAAATCATTTACGAACAAGACTATATAGTCAGATATCCAATTACCGCTTGTTGTCACAGATGAATTTGGAACGCTGAAGACGGTGCTGTTATTAAGCACAACCAAAGCACCATAAAGCAGTATCAAATACACAGGCATAAATATTAGCTGACCTTTCAATATGTCTGTAAATTCTTTAGATTTCTCTTTGAGTGATGGAAATATCATAGATGCAAACCAGATAGAAGAAAAAGCTAGAAGTATCACGAGGATGACCATTCTTGAAGCAAATGCGATCGAGGCGAATAAGAAGCTCATGCCTATCGTAAACATTATGACTGCACCAACTACACCTTGGATAAGTGTTTTTAGTGGTGCAGGATCGGTACTCGGTACTTTAGCCGTTGAGCTGTCATTTAGTGTGAGATTGTAAGCAGACTGCGGACTCAATTTGCTCATGAAGAAATCAGCTAGACTAGCATCTGAACCAGTTGTTCCTGGGGTGAGGATACTATTAACCAAACATGTTGTTTCTGGTGTAGCACTATTTCCTGTTAAACATGGACTAGAACCAACTGATGTAGTTAGTGTTTGGTCTGTACTAACAATACCTTTATATATAGCGAGAGAGACCATGTTCGATGCATCTATGAGTAAGCTGGTTATGAAGAAACTGAAGTTGATCAATATTCCTGCTATGACGATACTTTTTATGAGATGACCGACACTATCCAACCCCTTCTCTTCTTGGCTTAAGATGAGTTTTATGGCTGTATAGAGCAACATGAATATTACGAAGATGCTGCATATGTCACGAATAGTTTTCCAGACAGTGTATACACCAGTTGTTGCGTCAACGAATTCTTTTATATGTAGATTGAGATTGATCGATACACTAAACAGCGCTGCAGTCACTACAACCCAATAGTGCATGACATACAAGACGAGTTGGGATATGGCCGCGACCATGGAATCCATCATTCCAAGGAAAGTAAACTGATCCCACCAGCTTGCATGTGCTTCATGTGTTGAAAATACTAAAACCACCAAGATAAGTAGTACGTAAGGTATTATTTTTTGTATTTTTTTAAACATGCTGTGATGAATTCACTTAATTATAACCTAATTTCCTCCAGCCATTTGACATTCGTTCAAGTACCTTTTAGCAGTGCTGTCATATGTCGAGGTGGTATTTTTAGCTGTCGACAAATCATTTTGTGCTGAAGACAAGGCGTCGCCAGTGAGTGGTGACTGAGTAGAGGTTAGCTGTTGGACATAGTTGCTTGAGTTCTGTAAATCTGTAGAGTTTGATATTGAAGAAGCAGATTGGATTTGGGTCTGTAGATTTGTAAGATTTGTTGTGGCGGTTGTAAGACTAGTTTGATAAGTAGTCTCTGACATTGTCAATGTATTTATGTCTGTGTTTATCTCATTTAACCATGCACCTGAGATCAATTCGATAGGATAAAGGCTTTTCGCTGTCTCTGGAACAGTTAGGTTTGCAGTGAGATCAGTGATACATGTCTTAGCAAGATTCAGATCATTTTTTGTATTTTCAAAGGCATCAACAGCTTGTTGGCGGAGGTCTACTATCTGTTGAGCGTTAGACAAATATGGTGACAGGGTGCTCTGTATGTTATTTGCGTCAAGACCGTACTGCGACGAGCTGGCCGTCTCTGATTGCAACTGTTGTATATAAGACTGTGTGATGCCTGATGGCTTCTGACTTGCACTACTCAAACCAGAGTGAAGGACTTGCGTAACTAGTTGAGCCAATAGTGCGTCCACGATTTGATTTATGGAATTTGCCAGGTTGAGTTGATCGACTCCTGATCCGAGTTGCTTCTCGAGCTGACTATTTATGACTGAGCCAGGAGTTTTTGTTTGACAATCTTGGTATTTGGTTGATCCATCGCTACCCGTCGTGGCTTTTATACTTGAACTGTCACCAAGATTCAGTGTTTGCGCTGGAGCAGTGTATGTCATGCCTAATCCTGCATTACCAGAGGTACCACCTAAGCCGCCTAAGTTACCAAGTTGCGCATTTGTTATATCCGCAAGTCCAGCAGCTTGATTTGTTTGTTTTTGGAAAGATGAGAAAGCTGCTGAATTACCAGTCGCATTTGCTGTCGCAGCTACCTGACTCGCACTTACGTCAGTACAGCTATCCCATGATAAGAACCCTCCTCCTTGAGTGAGTTGTTGTTGGTATTTATTTTGTTGAGATCCTATTCTCTGAAGCAAGTCGCTTTGCGCCTGCAAATATACTCGACCAGGATTGTTTCCGGGATTGCCAACGGCTATAAATCCTTGCCATCCTCCTTGTGAAAAATCTCCATTCATGAAGCCGTTGATACTTTTTCCGTTAATGGTTGAATTTCCGACATTGTTTATGATCGAGCTTAATGTGCAGGTGTATGACTGATTGTTTCCTGCCTGATTCAGTGCTAGAGCTAAGCGAACATCGACATTAAATGGAGAACATAATCCAGACAAAATACCCGTGTTTGCAATAAATGCCCCTGTGACTTGGTCTCCAATATTTGCAAAGAATCCTTCAGGGTTTGATAGGAATGCTGGACTACCGCTGAATCCAGAATTTATCCATTGGACAGTGTCGGCTGTTATCTGCTGAACCATTATTTTAGCTATATGCCAAGCTAATCCATCAAGAACGTAGCTTTTTACTCTTTCCATCCATTGGCTAACCGTATTCACCAATTCGGTTGGAGAAGTGTTTCCTGCGACGAGTACAGTCCATTGAGCGTGTGCCTGTTTCGGTTGAAGACTGAGGCCTGTCTGAACATTGAAACTACCAATCATTGTCAATAGCATGATTGTTACCAGTACTACTTTTTTTGTTGCATTTTTTTTCATAGTTTTATTGGAATGTTAATGAAGAAAAGAGTAATCCTGGCTCAGATGGTGTAAAAGTTATTTTATTGGTCTGTAAATAATCCTTTATATTTGAAAGTGCGGTCATGCTTTTTGTCTGAGCTGTGTCATAAATGCTCAATGATACCATCGATTGCATAGGGTCCCCTTCTATGTTCCTAAGTCCTTGAGAGACATAAACCATCGAGCTTACTCCATTGATCAGATCTAAGTGATTCTGTGATAGATTTTGGGGTACAGGAGTTACTAGCAAAAGGCTTAATATTTTTTGTAATGAAGAGGTGATCGGGTCTATTTGTGCCAGTAAGCTCATGTCATTTTTATCAAAAGCCGAGTAAGCTATGTTAACAGGATTCTGTGTTGGGCCATATTTTATGAATATATCACCTACAGCGTTTGCATATGAGTGAATAGAAGCATTACTAGAGTCGGTCAATATGGTGATGTCATTTTCCGAATATGTTTTAGTTGAAGTTGCCGATGATTGCGTATTTGCCAATGTCTCATCTATAGTATCTTGCACCAATTGAGGATTATTATCTAAACTATTTTGTTTTAATTGAATGTAGCGTGCAAAGAAATCGCGACTGAGCTTGTCTGTTAATGTTGTTGGTGAATCTAACTCGCTGGTTTTGTTGGAATTTGATCCAAGAGTAGTATCTGAACTGCTACTAATGTTAAGAAACTGGTTTTTCCAATCAGTATTATTTATTGTGGTGGTTGAGCCGTTTGTACCTGAACTATCAATAGATATGGTTTGAGACTTTGGATTTTTAGTATTTATGAATGCATATGCCGACGCAAATCCGACAGCCAAAATACATATAATGGCAATAGTGATTGTTTGTTTACGTGGGTAGTATTTGGCCATGCTATGTTTAATTATAGCAGAGAAAATGTGAATATTCTGTGGATAAACATTGCTAACCAACTTTTGGAGACTAAGTATTTACAACGATACGCACCCAATCTTCGGGGGTTAAGTCTTCGGCACGGATTTTTTCACTTAAATTTATTTTTTTCCATATCAAATCGATAGCGTCAGCAGAAATTGCATCTTCCAGGTTTCTTTTAAGAAATTTTCTTTTATGTGCGAATCCTGCACGGACAATTTTAAAGAAGTCAGGGATTATTTTTGGATTTTTATTCAAAACTTCTGAGAAATGTTTGATTGATATATTTTCTATCTTCAAAATAGCAGAATCCACTGTTGGAGGAGGTGTAAAAGCTCCAGGTGGAACTTTGGCAATAATCTTTGGTGTGCCGAATATTTTAACTGAGATAGAAAGTATACTCTCCTTACTTTTCCCCGTTGATTGCTCTGGTCTCGCTACTATTCTTTCAGCGACTTCTTTTTGAACAAGTAAAACCATTTTTTCCGGTCTAGGCTCATGCTCTAAGAATTTTTCTAGAATAGCTCCCGTTATATAGTATGGAATATTTGCTATCAAAGAGTATGGTGTAGGTATCTGTATGTCTTCAGTTAATATATCCCCATGTATCAGCTTTAATTTTTTAGACTCGATTTCGTTGGCGAATTTTGTTTTCAATAGTTCATATGCCCTATCGTCTTTCTCAATAGCTGTAACATGAGCACCTGTTTTTAATAGGGAATCGGTCAAGATACCTGTTCCAGGGCCTATTTCAAGGATATTTTGCCCAGGCTCTATATCCCCAGCGGTTATTATCTGATCAAGCACATGTTTTGAATTTAGGAAGTGCTGGCCAAGTGATTTTTTAGCAAAAAGTTTCATTAATTTTTGTATATTAGCATTAATTGATAAACATATGTATTATTTGGTTTATGATTGAAAAAATTAAAAATATATTTGAGAGTACCAAAGTCGATCCCGTCCAATGGGTCATAGCTTTTTCTGGCATCTTGATGGTTAGATTTTTCCTTGAAGCACTCTCGAGCCCATCATCTTCCGGGATCATTGCTTCAGATGCGCCAACGTTACTGCATTACTATCTATTTTTTATCTCCGTCGCCCTAGCTTTAATGTTGTTACTACAGCACGCTTTACCAACATGGAAAAAAGTCATTCCTAGCATGACTTTGTTTGCTTTAATTATTATTCTCATCCCACCTATTATCGATTGGATTGTGAGTGGTGGCAAAGGCTTTTCTATGGCTTATATATTCCAATCCCCTTTCGGATTGTTTTTATCTTTATTTACGTTTTTTGGCACATCTTTTTATTCAGGGATCACTGTAGGCATTCGTATAGAATTGGTTTTGATGCTCATTGGAGTCGGATGGTTTATCTATCATGTTAGCAAGAGCTTGAAGAAGACTTTGTTTACAGTCGTCGCTCTTTATCTAATCATGTTCGTGTCAGTTTCATTACCGAGCATTTTTTATACCATTACTTGGGTGTTCGGTGATAATTCTGGAAATTCAGTCCTTTTTTTACAGAATTCAGTCACGCATTCTCAAAGCCTAGTAAATAATATCCATGGCACGCTTCGATATGAATCATTTCAAAGGCTATTTGAGATAGGTTTTGATTTTTTAATGGGTAGAGCATGGTTTATTATCACAACAATATTGGCCTTAGTTTGGTTTTTGAGTAATTTTAAGCAAAAGACGTTGGCGATTCTTAAAAATTCCAGACCAGAAAGAATCGGACATTATCTTTTTTTAGTGATACTTGGAATATTTGTCGCATACCACCAAACCACCTTTTTACTTAATTGGAATGATTTACTCTCTTTGTTGACACTACTTTTGGCTTTTTATTTTTCATGGATGTTTGCAGTATGTACAAACGATATATACGATTTGGAAATTGATCAGATCTCAAATTCAGACAGGCCATTGCTCGATGGCACGATGAATGTGCAGGACATGAAATCTGCCGCATTTATTTTTTTAATCCTTTCCTTGGTAAGTGCTTATCTGGCAGGTTATTACGCTTTTTTCTGTATTTTGGCCTTTACGGCTTTGTATTATATTTATTCAGTGCCGCCACTTAGACTTAAAAGGATTCCATTTTTATCCGTATTCACAATTGGCTTTTGCAGTTTGTCGGCAATATTGGCTGGATACTTTATCTTTTCGTCCACCAAGATCGTCTCTGCTTTCCCTGCTGGCTTAATAGCGGGAATAGTCATCATGTTTTCTTTATTGCCTCAGATCAAGGATATAAAAGATATTGAAGGAGACAAAAAAGCGGGAATTATGACTGTGCCGACTTTATTTGGACCAATTTGGGGACCAAGAGTCATCGGTGGTCTGGCAGGACTTGCTTATATGATAGCTCCGTTCGTCGCCAACAATATGTTTGTTTTTATTGGAGCTCTACCTGCAGGGGTCATAACTTATTGGATAGCAACAAAAAAACCATATACAGAGTGTCCGATTTTTATAGTATATGGTATTTTTGTGATCTTTTTGGCAGTGATTTTATTGAGATGATTTCTTGTGTAAATTTGTAAAATTATCAGTCATTGACCATTAATTAACTATCAATCAAAAATCTATAAAAAGTGCCTTTGCCCCACTTGGTTTTTCTGGTGGAGCCTGATCCTCAATCAAGTTCTTGTCTATATCATCAATGAATTCAGATGGCAGACTAACCCTTTGTGTTCCATATATAGTGCGTAGCATTGTGTAACTGAAGTAGACTTTCTTACGAGCACGAGTGATGGCCACATAGAATAGACGACGCTCCTCTTCTTCCTCAGCTTTGCTCTGGTCGCCTTCATCTGATCTTTTGAATGGGAATAAATCTTGTTCTAGACCTGCTATGAAAACATGATCGAATTCCAAACCTTTTGAAGCGTGTACGGTCATGAGTCTTACAGCGTCCTTTTCTTCTGAAATTTCATCTTGATCGGTTGCGAGAGCTGCGTTGCTCAAGAAAGATTCAATACCGCCAGTGTTTTTTCTGTTCGCGGAGTTTTGTCCGTCTATATGTGTATCTGAATCAACATGATCATACTGTGCTGCAACTGTTACGAGTTCACGGATGTTGAGTAATCTCTCCTCATCTTCGCTGTCACCTTGATGCAAAGCTTGTTCGATACCAGTGTTTTGTATAATAAATTTTATGGCTTCACTGGGGCGTTTTTCTTCAATTTCTTTTTTTATATCATCGAGCAATTTCCAAAATTGTTTAATCTTTTCTCGCATAGCCGGTGGCAGTAAGTCTTCCCTACCAGAAATAACTTTTGCCACTGTGACTTTACCGATGCCACGCACAGGAACATTGATGATTCGTGCAATATCGCCAGCACTTTCACGATTGAGAGCAGCTTTTACATATGAAAGGACATCTTTAACCTCTTTTCTTTCAAAGAATCTGACACCGACGAGTTGGTAAGGAATATTTTTCTTAATAAAAGCGTCTTCAAGTGCGCGCGATTGAAAATTGGCGCGATATAGAACAGCAATTTCTTTTGGAGAAGTACCTTTTTCAATGAGAGTACGCGAAATATCAGCTATGGCTCGCGCTTCTTCATTTTCAGTATAAGAAACTATGAGGGAAATCTTTTCACCATGGTCGTTGTCAGTATAAAGCGTCTTTTTTTTACGCATAGTGTTACGTTCGATGACATTGTTTGCTGCCGCGAGAATATTTTTTGTTGATCTATAGTTTTTTTCCAAAGTTATAACAGTAGAATCTGGATAGTCTGTTTCAAAATTCAAAATATTTTCAATAGTCGCTCCACGCCAGCTGTAAATATTCTGATCAGCATCACCAACAACACAAATATTTTTTGTTGTGTCATCGGTTAAATATTTTGCGATGCGGTATTGAACTTTATTTGTATCCTGGTACTCATCTATGTGAATATACTTCCAAACTTTATGATAATGTTTGCGGACATCGGGGTATTTCTCCAACATCTGGGCCGTTTTTGCGAGCAAATCATCGAAATCTAAAGATTTTTCTTTTGCCAAGATAGCATCGTATTTTTCCCAAACATTTGCTACGGTTTCCTCTGTGTAATCATTTGATTTATCTAAATATTCAAGTCGAGTCATGCCATCACCCTTCGCACGTGAAATTTTATTCAATAAAACACCAGGTTCGAATTTTTTGGGATCAACTGAACATTGAAGCATAGCTTCTTTGATGGCTCGACGAGAATCACTGCGGTCATATATAGTGAAATGACGAGTCAAACCCAACAGACCAGCATTTTCACGTATGATGTGGACACCGAGTGAATGAAAAGTACTCATGAAAGGCCTCTCATTCATAGAGATCGGTCGATTTATGCTTTTCTCTTGTGAAATTAGATTGTTCACACGCTCACGCATCTCCTTTGCAGATTTGTTTGTGAAAGTTATAGCTAAAATTTGATATGGAGGTATGCCCTTTTTAATCAAGTTCAATATTCTGTGTGTAATAACACCAGTTTTTCCGGCCCCTGCCCCAGCAATGATGAGAACGGGTCCCTCCGTAGTTTCTACTGCGCGTTTTTGTTCAGAGTTAAGTGTGGTCATGGCGATTATCTTACCATGAGGTAATGGTCTGTGTGCAAATTATACGTCGTTTCTTGACTAATTAGCAATAAATATTGTTGTGTATAACATTGGTTGACATAAAATCTGTGGCTGATACTCTATATAAGTACTCGCATGAGTTACAACAATTATTGGCTCTGTTGAGCCATTTGTTATCTATAAAGGGTGTCACGGGTGTGTCTTTGGTTATGGAACTATTACCTCAAAATAAGAAACCAAATATTAGTTTTTCCGCCATTCGTACAACTGTGGTTGCTTTTGTGGTGGTAGCCATCATATCCATGACTTTTTCACAGACTGCACACGCAGATCTGTTTTCTTTTATATCAAATATGTTTAGTGCCGGCGACGCTTCTGCGGACACGGCGTCTACATCAGATTCGTCCTCAACAATTTTGGGTACATCACAAAACATGCCTATATTATCAGCTGCCTCAAACCCAAACCCAAATCCAAACAATTGTTTTGATGTATCACCTGTAAACGGATCAATACTTGATCCAGATATAGCCTCAAGCCAAGCTAGTAGTTGTGGCACAAATAGCACACAGATCAGTACTTATGTTGTGAATGCTGGAGATACGATATCTGGTGTAGCTAAAATGTTTAATGTGTCAGTTAACACAATCTTGTGGGCGAACAGTCTTACTGGTAAATCAGTTTTACAAACAGGTCAGACACTCGTCATCCTCCCTATCTCTGGCATTAACTACATAGTAAAAAAAGGAGATTCGCTTCAAAGTGTTGCCAAGAAATATGGTGGAAGTCACGTTCAAGATACGCTTTCAGATATTTTGAGTTATAACGACGTTACAGCAGACTCTAAATTGCAAATAGGTCAAACCATCATCATTCCAGCGGCGGAATTTTCTTCAATAGAAGTAGCCTCAACTCCTCTATATAGTGGCAAATCCAGTGGCATAAATTCAAAAGCTCTTTCTTCTGAAGCCTTGTTAGATAATATAAAAAATTGGCCATCTTATTCTAGTTGTAATACTGCGATCTCAGGTTGTTACTATCTTCGTCCAATCGCAGGAGGACATATCAGCCAAAAGTTACATTTACATAATGCGGTGGATCTAGCTGCACCAATTGGTACACCTATAGTAGCTTCTGCTGGCGGTACAGTTATTATCAGTCGTATCAATAATGCGTGGAATGGTGGTTACGGTAACTTTGTTGTTATATCTCATAACAATGGTTCACAAACTCTTTATGCTCATATGCAACTTAAAAAAGTTGTTTCAGCTGGACAGCAAGTCAGTCAGGGTGATCTTATAGGATATATCGGTATGACTGGTGAGACTTTTGGGCCGCACGTTCACTTTGAGATTCGTGGCGCACAAAATGATTTTTGGAGTTCGAGTCCACAGTCCCCTATTTTAAACCTCTCGAATCAATAAAATATTCGTTGCCTGTATTGCAAAGCCTCTAGCATGTGATTTTTGGTTATATGTTCTGAATCCGCAAGGTCAGCTATAGTACGTGCAACCTTTATGACTTTATGGAAAGCTCTGCCTGAGAACCTCATTCTTTCCGCAGATATTTTTAAGATAGATCTCGCCTCTTCTGTTAGTAACGCAAAATCCTCGAGGTCTTTAGCTGTCATCTCGCTATTAAAATATTTAATTTTAGATTCAGTGTTGGCAGTTTCTTTTTTTGTAAATCTTTTTTCCTGAATTTTTCGTGCTTTGATAATACGCTCCCTCATTTTGGAAGATGAATATTCATCTTCAATAATTTGTCCGTCTTTTGATTCAATTGATTTGCCTGCTGCCTCGCTTAGTTTATCATAATCGACTTTATTTACATTTATCCAAATATCTACACGGTCTAATATAGGGCCAGATATTCTGCGTTGGTATAGTTCTATACTTTTGGGTGTGCAATTACAACCTTTGCCAATCTCTTTTCCGCAACGGCATGGATTCATTGCGGCAACGAGTATGCATTGCGCAGGAAAAGTCACAGAACTCTTTGCTCTAGAGACAGTTATCACTCGATCTTCTAGAGGCTGTCTCAGAGACTCTATGACTTTTTGTTCGAATTCTTGGAATTCGTCTAAAAATAATACACCTCTGTGGGCCAGAGTTATTTCTCCTGGATGAGGATTTTGACCGCCACCTAAGATGGATATTGCTGAAGCACTGTGATGTGGAGATCGAAATGGTGGAACCTCTATAAGTCCTTTGGGAAGAGTTCTGGCGATAGAGTGTATACTAGTAACTTCTACGGATTGCTCATATGATAATGGTGGCATGATAGAAACCATGCTTTGCGCGAGCATGGTTTTTCCGGTTCCTGGTGGTCCGTAAAGTATGATGTTATGACATCCTGCAACGGCAACTTCCAGGGCTCTTTTAGCGGTTTCATTTCCGCGTATGTGAGATATATCGTTTTCATAGACATGTTCTATGCCCGTTGTTTTTTCATATGATTTCACGTGTTCCAGTTTCTGTATTCGTGAGATATGCTCAACTAATTCTCGTAGAGAGGTGACGGCATAAACTATGATGTCCTTAGCAAGCGAAGCCTCCTCGAGGTTTTCTTTGGGCACAAAAGCCGTTGTGAATCCATGTTCTTTGGCTTGAATTAGTATCGGCAATATACCGTGGACTTTTCTTATGTGTCCATCTAAAGATAATTCTCCTAAGAATATTTTATCTTCATATTCAAACTCAATATCTCCTGCTCCAGACAAATATGCAACAGCCATGGCTAAATCAAACGAAGGTCCTTCTTTGCGAATATCAGCTGGTGCGAGCGATATTACGACCTTTTGATTCTTTTGTTTCGGAGAAACATACCCTGTATTTTTAATAGCCGCTGCAATCCTGTCCTTTGCCTCTTCAACAGACCGATCTCCTAATCCGACAACTGAAAAAGAATTTAGACCATTTGAAATGTCTACTTCCACTGTTATTATTTCCATTTTTAAGCCAGATACGTGCGCAGTGTAAGCTTTTGATATTTTCATACCCACATATTACATGTCCAGTCTAAAGAAAATATAAAATTAAGTTCAAAAAAGAATAAACTTTTGTTCAAAAAGAGATAAAATAAATTTAAATACCATACACTGCTTAACTTAGTGCTTGTGCTTTATTGAGACACGGGAACTAGGGTTGGCCTCTAGGCGTCCAATTTCAATGGCTTTACCACAAATTTCACATATACCATAATTCCCTTTTTCTATGCGTTCAATAGCCGCTTTGACTTCAGTCAACTGTTTCTCGAGTTTGTCTGCGACACCAGCATTATCTTCCATGGTTTCAAATTTATCAGCCATTTCGTTTTCATCTGCGCTATCTATACTCAGATCACTAGTTGAAACATCCCAACCACCAGCAGCACTAGAGTCCTTTTTGCCAAGATTGTCTAGCTGTTCTTCTAATTGAGCAAATTCTGCTTGGAGTAATTTCTTGAATTTTTCTGTATCATGTTTATTCATAACACCTCAATTCTACCGCACAAAGTCCTTTTGTTCAAGGCGGTTTAATATTTCAATAAGAGTTGATTCTGAGCCAGTTATTACCAATTTTGTATTGTCTATGAATGAATACAAAAAGAGAGTTTTTCCGTTTGAAGTTATGAATTCTCGAACATCTTTATTTTGGACGATTCTGTCTACGAATGAGCCAGCTATTATGCCAGTTACAGGCAGGTACTGTTTCAAATCGTCTGGCATAGTACTCTCCCATTGAAGCATTCCAGCGAAAGCGTTTTGGAAGTAGTTAACACTTGTTATCAGGAACAAATCTTTGTCACCTGAATTATCTGTGTGAATACCGAACATCCATGGATCAGAGACTGATCTAGTTAATATGTCCGGAGCCGTGAGCTTGAGAGGGCTGATCATGTCTGCAAGAGACACTTTATACTTTTGATTATTGTTTGTTTGAGTAAATACTATTTCCTCAATTGAATTATTGGGTAGAGTTTTACTAAGTTCGGTTTTTATGGCATTTATGATATTACCAGGAAGCGTGTTGTCTACAGACAGTCCGATTCTAGAATCAGTCGGAATCATGGAGGTTGGCGCTTGTACCACAGGAGTCACAGGTTGAGTCGCCAAAGGGCTAATTTTATAAAGATAATATGCTCCAATCACACCGATTACTACAAATATAAGGCCAGATAAACCAATCAGTATCTTTTTGGTCATTCCTGATGATCCATCTCTGTTTCCGGACAAAGTTGATCCTACGAAATTTGTACCTACTCGATTATCTCCCGTTTGCTTACGGTTTTCAGCCATGGCGATATTAGTAGTAGATATGTTTTTGTGTGCCAAAACATCAGCTACGTCGCTTTCATAGGTACGAATGTTTTTCTGTGGCGAAGTGATTATGTGGTCAGGCTTTGGAATTGGCTTAACTTCATCATTCATATAGAATACATTGTAACACTTCTAGTATCTTTTCTTAAATTCTGGTCTTGGTGGACGAGGAGCTTCTTCCTTCTTTGTAAACTGTGTAGGATTTGCTTGCTTGATTGAAAGATTGATTCTACCCTTTTCATCAACTTCTTTTACAACAACCGGAACCTTATCGCCTTCCTTTAGGTAGGTCTCAACACGCTCGACACGGAACGGAGCTATTTCTGAGACATGAACAAGACCTTCAGAACTTGGGCCGATTTTTACGAAAGCACCGAAGTCCATAAGACGAGTTACTTCCCCATCAAATCTTTCTCCTGGTTTATATTCACGGGTCATTCCATAGATAATATCTTTTGCTTTTTGAGCAGTTTCATTCTTACCAGTGATGAATATCGAACCATCGTCTTCAATAGTGATATCTTCAACCATTGTTGAATCCTTGATTTCATTGATAGTCTTTCCTCCTGAACCGATAACGAGACCGATCTGATCAGGCTTGATCTTCATTACGATGATCTCTGGTGCATTTGGATTGATCTTTGCGCGTGGAGCAGAAATAGCTTTTTCAATAACATCGAGGATAGTGAAGCGAGCAGCTTTAGCTTTTTCAAAAGCTTCAGCAAGTATTTGCAAAGGAATACCACCAACTTTAACGTCCATTTGAACAGCTGTGATACCTGCGCGCGTGCCAGCGACTTTGAAGTCCATGTCGCCGTGATGATCTTCTGGACCTTGTATATCAGTCAAAACTTTATAAGCAATAGGTTTACCTTCCGCATCAGTCTTCATCATGAGACCACTGGCGATACCTGCAACTGGAGCTTTGATAGGAACACCGGCGTCCATGAGAGCGATGGTTGATCCACAAACTGAACCCATAGAAGTTGAACCGTTCGATGACATGGCTTCAGAAACGATACGAATAGTATATGGGAATAGGTCTTTTGCTGGGATAACTGGAACAAGAGCTTTTTCTGCGAGAGCTCCGTGACCGATCATGCGGCGATTCGTTCCACCGACGCGTCCAGTTTCACCTGTTGAGAATGGTGGGAAGTTATAATGGTGCATGAAACGCTTGTTTGGTTGCTCCATCAAACCGTCCAAAACCTGTGCATCACCTGGACTTCCGAGGGTTAGAGCTGAAAGAATGTGTGTGCCTCCACGATAGAAGATTCCAGAGCCGTGTAACATTGGTGAAATGCCCCCTGCCTGTGCGAAGAGTGGGCGAACTTGGTCCATCGTACGGCCGTCAGCACGCTTTCCGTTGTTTATAGCCTCCTCATGCAAAAGTTCGTTGACCGCTTCTTCAAAAACTTCTTGAGCCATAGCTTTATTACCTTTTTTACCACTTTCTTCGGAGCACATTTTTTCTTCAAACAGTGCTGACCAAATTCCGTTGATTTCGTTGATACGATCATGTCCTGGAGTTCCACTCATAATATATTGAGCAAGTTTTGGACTGATCTCTGCTTTGAAAAGCTCAGCTGTTCCAGGAGTTGGTGTAGGTAATATAACTTCAGCTTTTGGTTTGCCGATTTCAGCGATGATTTGTTTCTGCCACGCTTGGATTTTCTCGATTTCAGCACTGGCTCGCGTTAGTCCTTCGTTAACAATATCCTCACCAACTTCATGACTAGCAACTTCTATCATATTAATCATGCCATCTTTACCACAAGCGACTAGTTCTAGATCTATCTTAGCTTCATCGCGTGTTGCATAGTCTGGGTTGATGAACCAGTTATGGTCTTTAGCGATACGGACAGCAGAAGCCGGTCCATTCCAAGGGATGCGAGATACACCGAGAGCGAGAGATGCCGCAATCACCGCCAATACATCTGGATCATCTTGGTCAATAGAGAGTGTCGTCACAATAACCTGAACCTCGTTGCGCATTTTCTGGTTGAAAAGAGGACGAATAGTGCGATCGACGATACGGCCAGAGAGGATAGCTTCTGTCGAAGGTTTTCCTTCACGACGTACGAAACGTGAACCAAGGATTCTGCCCGTAGCATAAAATCTCTCTTCAAAGTCCACAGTTAGTGGGAAGAAGTCTCCATCTTTGAGTCCGCCCATGACCGCGGTTGCGAGAACGGCCGTATTTCCGTATCTCACTATCACTGAACCATCTGCATTTTCTGCGAGGTCATTGAACTCTGCTGATAATATCTTACCCCCTATTTCTAATGAGTATTGTTTTGATTGCATAGTAGGTTAAATGTAACAAATATTAATATTAAGTGCACCTATGAAGGCTTCTATAACTTTGACCAAACAATATTAAATATCTGCCTGACCGAGTTGGCTAGTTCTGGACTTTCGATAATTACAGATTGAAGTTCTTTAAATAAAACAATTCTTACAAATGTATCACTAGCCTCTAAAGAAGATTTAGATGAATATAATGAAAGAGGAACAGTTTTAATCTCGTGACCGTATTGATTATTTGGATCCATGTATTTTTTTGTAGTTTCGTGTTCCGGAGTAATTACACGAAAATTTATACCAGCTTCACGCATATCCTTTGGCCATGGATTAAATAGCTTAACTAACTCCGGTGACGCATTTTCTGTCGTTGCGTAAAATCCAACCACTTCTTTTCCTTTCATTTCTTTTGATTTGTAATAAATAGCATCTTTGACTCCATTAATTCCCTCGTAAAATAGTGTCCGGATGTTAGTATCACTATTTTCTACCATTGTCATAAGCTCAGGTAAGACCTTTTTGGCCTGCTTAAGTCTTTCATCTGCTGCCGCAAAGAATTCTTCAGGTGATCTAGCAATAAATTGCTGTTTCTTAACTCGAGGAATCTTCATTACGAGACTTTTTTTAATAAGTTCATCAAGTATGACGTAGGTCGTTGGCTTTTTAAGACCAGAACGCTCCGAAATACTATAAGCAGAAGCCTTTCCTAATTGTAATAGTGCAATGTAAACACGGGCCTCCTTCTCGTTTATGCCCGCATTGCTTAGATTTTTTATGAGTGTATCCATAACTGTATTATATACCTAAGCAATAAATAGTCAATAATTTTGATGATTTAATAATATATACCAGAATATCATTATGTAAAGCCATAAAATGAGTAAAATATAGTCAGTAATTATGACTTAATATTGACAATCTGGACAAAAATGTTATACTGTTGTCAGATAGAACATTGATATTTAAGGCTTTAAGTAGGTGCGCCTTTGAGCACCAGTGGAGATATTCCTATGATCTATTCAGTTACAGTGCAGTATGGTCGTCAGAACCGACAGAATCTCATTAGTGCAGGTGCCTATAGTCGAATCGATAAGGCTATTTATTGGCCGACATGGAACCGAATTGTTTGTAGTGAAGATGGTATCTCGTATTACCACAAGGCTTTTGATACCGGAGAAGCTACACTATTTGGAGAGATTTATATCTCAGAGGAACGAATCGACGGCGATGGAATGATTAAACACCTGCATTCAAAGAAAATGCGCGGAGCAACTGTGGAGGAGATTCTGGCATTCGGCTCTCAATATCCAGAAATTCAAAGGCAATTCCCTGTTGTGGCTGTTGGGGGAGTTCTTGATTGTAGCCATGATGCACAGATGGAAATGGTCGTGCTCGATAATAATGCTTCAGGGCGAACTATCGAAACAATCTGGACAGCTGGAGGCGATAAGTTTTTGATCGGCACGCATTTCTTGGTGTTTCCTGATGATCGTGGATATTTTGAGATCTGATGAACCATGAAGGACAGAGCTAACCTTCAATTCAGAAGCTCTATCGTTGTCACCTTTCTAAAAGCGTGAGCATGGTTTGCAGAACCAAGGTTATGACATACCTTTCAATAATGTTAACCTCACGCAATGTGGGGTTTTATTCTATCTATATTTCACTACGTTGAACATGATCGCTTTCCCTATTCCTTTACCAACGCCGAATTCCATGATAATTCGAATATCATTTTCATCATGTCGTGAATGGTTTTATCTTCAATGATTGTGCCGGTCAAAAATTCCTTATTTAAATTAATAATTGCAATTTTATTTTCACCATAAATTGTTATTTCACCTTTAAATGGGAACGACTCTGCTTTTACTGTTTTAAAAAGAGGAATTATCTCTTTTTTGTACCCTTTAAAAAATCTTTCTGTGTAAGTTACGTCACTTTCCTTGTCTGGAATTATTCCTCTTGTTGTTATACCGATTCTTTCTTTAGAACGTCGGAAATGCTCAAAAAACTTTGTTGAAAACACCTTTTCTAGTTCAGAGGCATTTGACCAAGCTAGCATTTCATATTTTTTGTCTGTTGCGATCATATCTTCGTATATAGCAACCATACCTTCTGTGTTTTCATAATATGAAACCTTTGGTCGTGTACCGAGATTACCAAACAATCCTTCAATATCTGGCAGGATCGATTTCATTTGATCAGACTCTTCTTGTGCACGACGAATTCTGCCTTCTGAATAGCGAATTACCTTCTCAGGTTTTTCTATTTGATAGAAAATTTTACTTTTCTTTTCAATTTCACTGACGATACCACGAATAGAGAGCGTAGTAAGTATATGGTATGTCGTACTTCGATTGATCTCGGCATACTCGGCTATCTTTGAAGGGTATGCACCACCAAGTTCTAGTACTGAAACGTATATTTTAGCCTCTTTGTCAGTAAAGCCTGATTTTATAAACTTTTCTACGAGACCATAGTTCTTTATTTGCATAGGCATATGGTACCCTTTTGCCTATTATTTGTCAATTCGTACGAACAAAATATTGCAATACTGACAATAATGGCTCAATATAGCCATTTCAAATACGTATATTTATTATTATCACGCACAAAGTTTGACAAAGCATGTATACTGTTGCCAGATAAGATAAGTTCTTTGAAAACCATATTCACAGCAACCCTACCGGGAAGCGTATGGAGCAAACATCTTATCGAGAAAGGAAATTAGTATGACCAGAGCAGATCGCAGTTTATTGGCCGAACAATGTGTTGAGAAAGTAAAAGATAAGAGAAAAGGGCTTAAACTCACTTACAACTCTCCTAGGGAATGGAAACTTACAGAACCAGAGATTACGGAGATTGTTGCGCCAATGTTAGAGGGGGTTGAGGAAAATGACAAGTTACTTATTCGACATCTGATTGGTTTTAAGTGTGCACAACCAGAATCGTATCCCAAGTGAATATGGTTAAAAAGGGGTTAGGTCTAAATCCTGACCCCTTCTGTCTGCGGATGAATCCGCACTGATGAGTCCAAAAGGACGAAACAGAAGTTCTTTAAAACAAAATCGGCTTTAAGAAGGTGTGCCATTGAACACCAGAAAAGGAATTATGTTTTCACAAGCAAATTTTTTCACATTGGATCAACCTGCAAAGTTATCGGAGATCGAGATCGAACTTCGCAAACGTAAATTACGTTTGGCAGGCGAATGGCTAGTGGGTAGGTTTCTGGTGAGACAAGAACTGGGATGTTCCCCGAATTATCCCAGAATCACCAAAATAATGCAGTATCCTGAGCATAAGGAGGATATCGAGCTATTGGAATCAGACGTAACGATTCCAGCCGGCACGATAATCCCTACCGCTCCGATCTGCGCACATACGCGATTCCGATGGTGAAATTGCCGAAGGACAGAGCTAACCTTCAGTTCAAAAGCTCTATCGTTGTCACCTTTCTAAAAGCGTGAGCATGGTTTGCAGAACCAAGGTTATGACATACCTTTCAACAATGTTAACCTCACGCAATGTGGGGTTTTCTTCTATATAAATAATTACAAATTAGTGTAAAATACCACCATGAAACGTATAGCAATAGTTGGCATATCTGGTTCTGGCAAATCAACTTTCGCCAATAAGTTGGGTATCAAGCTTGGCATACCAGTCATTCATCTCGATAAGCATTTCTTTACCAAGGATTGGAATGAACGATATTCACGTGCTGATTTTAAGGTGATTGCAGAAGATTTCACCAAAGCAGATACATGGATTATTGATGGAAATTATCGAAGCTCAATCGATATGAGATTTGAGAGGTCCAACATTATTATATTTCTGGATTACCCAAAGTACAAATGTATTTGGCGTTCCTTCGCAAGATCATTTAACAGAAATCAGCCTTTTGATAAGACGGAAGGAGCTAAGGAAAAGTTTACCTTGCATCTACTAAAATATAATTTACTATACCCTACCCATGAGATGAGAGAACGTGTAGATAAATACAAGAGCCATAAACAAGTGTTTATAGTTAAGAACGATAAGGAGAAGTGGAAATTGTTTGATTTGTTGAATTAATTAGTCTTTATTCAACATAAGTATGCGACTTTGGATTCACCTCGAGTCTTACTTGTGGAACCTGAAGTTCTTTTCTATTCTCCTCATTAAAAAAATTCTTTTTACTTGTCACTTTCTTCTTTGTTTGTGTTTCAATATCCTTCCTTGTTCTTCCTGCCACTGCCCCACCATCTGACGCATCAACTTTTAGTCTTGGTAATTCCTGTGAATCACGAGCTTTGGTAAGTTCTGTTGTTGTGGCTTCGCCGAGCATGGTCAAAATGAGTTCCATGTCATTCATGTGGTCACGGAGGTTGTTTTCTCTGTCGAGAGACTTGAAACCTTTATATTCCTTCGCATTCATTTCAAATGCACCTTTGTAAATCTCATCAGTTAATATAGCAAATTCATTTTGTGCTTTTACACCGCGTTCTCGCCATTCATCCGTGAGAGTATTTCTAACATTGATGCCACGAAGACGCTTGTCGATCCAGCTCTTTGGATATCCTTTGCGTTCATATATCTTTTTTGCACGGTTTACGGCTAGTTCGGGGTCTTGGATCTCGTCTATGCGTTCTTTGCCGAGTCGGGCCAACCACAGCTTGAATGGCTCAGCCTTTGGTGATGGGATTGATTGAATTATTCTAAGCACACCCTCATGATTAGCTGTATTTTCCAAACGCTTTTTACCATCCTTTGATGTTAATTCAAGGAGGGTACAAATTGTACCCCAGTTGTTTGACAGCTCTACATCTCGCTCCCTCATCTTTTTTATGTATTGCTTAACATCATTTGATTGAGTTAAAGCATAAACAATGTCACTTAATGAAAAGTACCACTGCCCATCAAGTTTCTCTCTACGAATTCCGCTATCCTCAAACAAAACCACACCATTATTAATGTTGTTTTTACTCATATTTATTTTTAGTTAACTAATTTTAATAATCTCAACCCGTGACGTTTTGTCACGTTTTGATTTGGCTAATAAATAAACCAACCTCTTTTCCCCTAGACTTCAGTCCGTGACATTTTGTCACGACCTCACAAAAATAGTTTTCGCCATACGACTTATTCGTATCATTGCGTAATTACTTACAATTTTATCAAACAAAAAAGTCCTGGGAACTTCCTCCGCAGGATTTTCTGTTTCGTAATTTGAAATTTTTCAAAAGGAGGGGACAAATTGTCACTCCCTTTCAACTGTACGAAATTTTCGTACGTTTCAGTCGTACGATTTTACCGTACAACTGAACTAACTTCGTCTATTCCCCGCTCTTAGCAAATACTTATTTGCATTCTCGTCGAGGTCAGTGAAATGGTCAGCAACTTCAATAAGTTTTCCGGAAGTAGATTTTCCGAATGAAACGACTTCAACTTGGCAACCTTGACTCATCTGGAGATATTGTACGAGTGGAATAAAGTCACCATCACCTGCAACTATGATGACTACATCGAGCTTTGGGGCCATAACGACAGCATCGATAGCTAAGCCCACGTCCCAGTCAGCTTTCTTTGCACCAGAGCTGAATACTTGGAGATCTTTCACTTTGGTTTCGATACCAACTTTGGTTAGAGCGTCGAAAAAGCCACTTTCTTCACCAGATTCTGTTGCGATGACGTATGCTACTGCACGAACGAGTTTTCGACCATCGAGGACATCTTTGACGATGGCTCCAAAATTTACTTTTGAGTGATATAAATTTTTCGCGCTATGATAGAGATTTTGTGCATCGATATAGATACCGACGCGTTGTTCTTTGTGTTTGATTATTGACATAAAAAATTAGATTAACTAAATGTATTAAAAAGGTTATTAAATTATAAATGACCTTACTATGTTACCACGAAATAAATTCTAAATACTAAGCATCAATTTCCAAACAAGTCGCAATTGCGATTCTTTGGAAATTAGAATTTTGAATTTCGCGCTTATTTCTTAAGGTCGAGCTTCTTAATGATAGTAGCGTAACGCTTTGGGTTACTCTTCTTCAAATAGACGAGATGAGACTGGCGATCAGCAACCATACCGAGGAGACCACGGCGTGAGTGGTTATCTTTCTTGTGTTTACGGAGGTGAGAAGTCAATTCATCAATACGCTTACTCAAAATTGCCACCTGAACTTCAGGAGAACCTGTGTCTTTGTCGTGAATAGCAATATCCTTGATGATTTTGGTCTTTTGACGTGTGCTTAACATAGTTGAAACATCATAGCATGAACCGTGGATAGGTGCAAGTATCATATAAATAAGTAACCCTCCAGGCCGTAAAGTCCAGAGGGTTATTTTAATGTTTGTTGTTCACAAGCCAGTGAGATTTCCTGAGTAAATGCATAGATAACATATAGACTCTCAGTTCTCTACCTGGTGTCGTGTATTAGTACTTCTCCTTTCTTTTTTTTGCGTGATTGGCTGGGCCTGGCGGTCGCGTTATTTGTTGGCGCGGACTGCCGAGCCGGTGCCGGCGCAGGGGATGTGCTTATTTTTCTGCTCGAACGGTTGGCTGATGGGCGGACCATTATTCATGGCGCGAGTCCTTCATTTTGTGACGTCAGCAAGGCCTGCTAACATCGTCATTTAACCGCACGCATTTTATTGCATGGAATACACCTATCTGGTCAAACCTGCCACACGATATGGACGAGAGGTTCCTTCAATGTGCGTTCGCTAAGTACTATAGCACACTCAGTTTATTTGTCAAGTATCTCAAAATATGTCGTTATGCAGTACAATACTTACATGTCGCACAATCTACACGATCTAAAACAGCAGTTTCTTGAATATATTGAAATAGAACGTGGTCGTTCCATCAAAACTGTCGAGAACTATGACCGTTATCTCACTCGTTTCCTTAACTATTCAAAGGCAAAATCTCCTTCTGACATCACTGAAAACACTATTCGTGAGTTTCGTCTTTGGCTTAACCGTCAATTAGCTAGTGAAAATGGTAAGTCAAAAGAGACTCTTAAGAAGAAAACACAAAACTATTACCTTATTTCCCTACGCGCTTTCCTGAAGTATCTCGCAAAGCGTGGAGTTAAAGCGGTTTCACCAGAATATATTGAACTTGCGAAAGTTGGTGATCGTCACTTGGATCTCATCACAAAAGAAGAACTTTCTCGTCTTTTGAAATCAACTGACGGCGATGATTTAAGATCAATGCGCGATAAAGCTATACTTGAAACATTATTTTCAACTGGTCTTCGTGTATCGGAGCTCTGTTCCCTATCTCGTGAGATAGATCTTTCAACTGATGAACTCTCTGTTCGTGGAAAAGGTGAAAAGATTCGTGTGGTCTTCATGTCTGATGAAGCAAAAAAGGCTATTAAGAAATATTTAGACAAGCGTCCTGATATGGATGGTGCTCTATTCGTAAAAATTTCAGGTGAAGAAAGAAAGATGAAAGATGATGAGATCGGACTCTCTACTCGTCAGATAGAAAGAATCATTAAGCACTATGCTATCAAGTCCGGTATTTCAAAAAAGGTTACACCACACGTTATTCGTCATATGTTCGCCACCGACCTTCTCGGTAACGGTGCCGATCTTCGTTCAGTCCAGATGCTCCTAGGACATTCAAATATCTCTACAACTCAAATTTATACCCACGTGACAGATAGTGAGCTTAAGAGGGTTCATAAGCAGTTTCATAATAAGAAATAAATTATGGGAGAAACAAGATTAAATTATTTGGAATTTTCTTAGGATACTGATAATAGGCGATAAAATCCCAATAAGAAGTATCACAGACGTTAATATAATTTTAAAATATTTTCGTGGTGAAGCATTGAGTTTTTCATTAATATAACTAACAACAAATAGAGCGATAGCAATAAGTTTAATTGTTGGAATTATAATCCAAATAAGTTTATTAATTTGATATAGGAAATTAAAAGATTCAAATACAGAATTACCGGTAGATCTTAGAAGTATTGTGTCAATTAGTATGATTAAAGTATAACAAGCAACTACAGATATGGTGATAGCTGCAATGTTATTTGTACGTTTTTCTGGTAGTTTGTTTCGGATTATTAAAAAAATAATAAAAAGTGCAAGCGGAATAAGGAGTATTTTTTCTGTCAGATTTGAAAGCCAAAGAACGTTTGAAGTAAGGTCTTGATCTATAAAACCTAGACTTCTATATTCTATAAAAAACTTTACCAAATTAAATAAAGGATATATAAGATCTATTACTATAAATAAAAAGGATATTTTATATAAGATTCTTGATTTTGTAAGATAAGAGTGAGAGTTGGTTATTGAAACCTTTAAATTATTCATGTTTTGAATTTTATCAGTATTGAGCAGTTAAATCAAAAATTGTAGTAAAATAAACACACTTCTCTGTTTACCTATAACTGATTACGGTTTATACTTACCTCATGCGCATCATCTCATGGAACGTGAACGGCATTCGTGCCAATGTTAAAAAAGGCGGTTTTGATTGGATGATGAATGAATCCCCTGATATTTTCTGTTTTCAGGAGACAAAAGCCCATCCAGAACAGCTGGAAGAAGGAATTCGTAACCCTGCAGGCTATTTTTCGTATTTTGACCATTCAAAAGGCCGAAAAGGCTATAGCGGTGTCGCGGTCTACACAAAAGTGAAGCCAGAGAAAGTTGAATATGGTCTAGGGCTATCCGAACTCGATCAAGAAGGACGTTTTTTGGCGCTCTACTTCCCTGGTGGCGCCTTCAAGGACATTCCTAATAAATTTGTATTCATAAACACTTACTTCCCTAACGGTGGAGGCGGTCCAGAACGTTTGGATTTCAAGTTACGCTTTTACGATGAGTTTTTGAAATATGTAAACCAAGCTAAGAAACGCGGTTATGAAGTTATTTTCTGTGGCGACGTAAATACCGCTCATACCGAGATTGATTTGGCACGTCCAAAAGAGAATGAAAAGAACACCGGCTTCCTCCCTGTTGAACGCGCGTGGATTGATCAAGTTATTGACGATGGTTATATAGACGTGTTCCGATATTTGAACCCAGATTTGAAGGAAAAGTACTCGTATTGGGACATGAAAACATTTGCCAGAGAGCGCAATGTAGGTTGGCGTATAGACTACTTTTTTGCCACTCCAGGAGCCACCAGACTAGTGACAAAAGCTCGAATTCTTGATCAAATAATGGGTTCAGACCATTGTCCTATCGATTTAGTTATTGGATAATAATATGTTTATATAGAGCCATATTTAGTTAATTATTGCCATTTTTTGCATCAAAAAACAGTCGTTTGACAGTATTGTGTAATAGGGTTAACTCCAAAAAACAGCCAACAAGAAAGCACCAGAGGCTTCGAGAAATGTAATGAAGCATGGTGCTTAAAAAATGAAGATTGCTAATTTTTCGGGTCCACAGACCAGAAACGTTTTAGAGAGATTCTAAAACTATAATGAGACGTTATCGGGACTGTTCCAAATACTTATGAAAGTATTATTTAGGTGGCGGTGTGCACTCGCCATTAAATGTTTTAGGTGCCTTCCACGGGGGAAGACGAAATTGTTTGTTGAAAGACGATGCACTACCAATTAATCCTAGCAACAGATCGACACGCTATTTTTAGCACTCTTCAAGAGTTGCGACCTACCCAGATCGCTGAAGATATTTGAAAGAGCTGGCTTCTGCCTTTTGAATTCGCAGTACAGTTCGCGATTAGTTTGGTTAAAACTTAATCGTATTCTATATTGCGAATTCAATTCCTCGGATGGCAAAATTTAATCTGGAGTAATTATATTTCTATAAAGGACAACTGTAAAGGACATACTGTGGATAACTTCACGATTGTGTACTTTATCGATTACTGCAGAATGTTCTTCTAGGACACTCGATGTTTCTTTTTAATTTCTTCAACAAGCTTATAGTCCGCTTCCTCCTTCTTTTCTTTTCCTTCCTCACCGAGTTTCTTTAGTTCAGCCTCTGTTTCACGTGAAAGGGTAGTAGCCTTACTTTCAAGGTATTCTGGCGTATTAAGCTTTGGATCATCTAGAACTTCATTAAATAGGGCATGCAGAATAAAGCCAATTTTAGGCCCAGGTGGAATGTTACATACCTCCATAATTCTTTTGCCATCGATTTTCATCATTGCCAGTGAAACAGGGTCACGTAAAGCTTCTTCTATCATGGCATGGTATTTGCGTAGGCGGTAAGGGTCTTCTTTAGGTCTGCCAGTTCCTATACGGTCGCATATGCGCACATTCATGAGTTCCCAGATGTTTTCCTTTCCAACGTTTACAATCATGCGTCTGACGGCAGATATCGTAATTTGTTCAGTATCTGAGAAAAACATGTGCCAACGGATCAGTTTGGTTACTTTTTCTATGGTTTTCACAGAAAACTTCATTCTTGTGAGAATCTTACGTGTTTCACGTGAACCAATTACTTCATGGCCATAAAAGGTGATAATGCCTGTTTCACGTGAAAGACCCTTGGTTTTAGGTTTAGAAATGTCGTGAAATAGAGCTGTTAAACGTATATCTAGATCCCAACCCTTGTCTGCAGCAGTTTGTAAGCTACGTAAAAGGTGTTCCCAAACGTCATAAGCGTGAGCTTGATTTTGACCAACTCCAATAGCAACTTCTAGTTCTGGAACAATATGTTTCAACAGGCCTGTTTCATGAAGTGTTTCAATACCTTGTTTTGGTTGGGGAGAGAGCAGTATTTTACTGAACTCATCACGAATACGCTCCATAGAAATATCTTTGATGTTTGCACTTAGGCTTTTTATAGCCTTCAAAGTCTCATTTTCAATAGAAAAGCCTAGTTCGACTGATAGTCTAATAGCACGCATCATACGTAGAGCGTCTTCGTTGAATCTGTCCTTTGGATTTCCGACTGTGCGGATAGTTTTGTCCTTTATATCAGACATACCACCAAACAGATCAACGATGTCCTTTATCGCACCTTTTGAAAGAGATAGACCAATCGCATTTATAGTGAAATCGCGTCTTTTTAGATCATCCTCCAGTTTTTCGCTGAATTTGATGGTATCCGGGTGGCGTCTGTCAGAATAACCTGATTCTAGGCGGTATGGTGTCACTTCCACGTTGCGAAGTGTTGGGTCTTCGGTGATTTCATTTATAACCGCTACCGTGCCGTATACATTCTCGTACACTGTTTTAGGGAAGAGACCTTGAATCTGTTCAGGCGTTGCGTTTGTAGTGATGTCCCAGTCTTTTGGGGCTCTGCCGAGGAAGATATCGCGAGCACAACCACCAACTAGATATGCTTGAAAACCCGCCTTTTCGATGGTCTCAACAATTTTAATTATTTCTGTTGGGATAACTTGGTTTTTCATTTTCTTGCGCTAAATTATGTGCACCCGGAGGGATTCGAACCCCCAACAGCAGTTCCGAAGACTGTTATGATATCCATTTCACTACGGGTGCGTTAGTAATTCAATGATAGTAACATACAAATTTTGATTTTAGTAATGAATCATGTATACTAGTTTTTGTCAGAATTTTATGCGGGTATAGTTTAATGGTAGGACGCGTCCTTGCCAAGGACGAGTTGGGAGTTCGATTCTCCCTACCCGCACTGCCGGAAAGTATGAGAAAAAAGTGAATATATAATGAGATTATAGGTCAAATTGATCCAGTCAAAGTCATTTCCTTTTGATTTATTAAAATATGGCTTAAAACCGTCAGTTTCACGTGAAAACTGTGGATAACTATGGGGAAGATGTTTATAAAAGACAGTAATTAGGGCTAATAATCGTAATTTACGTCTGTTTATAAGAGTCTTTTAGGGTGCATGTTGATGTTACGGCTCTAGACAGCTGTTTTTAATCGTCATTTGTTTAAAAGTCAGCTGAAATGTGCCATAAATTGGCTTTTTAGGTATCAAAGTAATTTTTTAATTAAAATGATCCATACAAGAGAAAAAGGTAATATGGGAGAAGATATCGCATGTAAGTTTTTGATAAAAACTGGCTTCAGTGTTGTTGATAGAAACTATTATAAAAAATGGGGAGAGCTGGATGTGGTTGCCAAAAAAGGAAATGAGTTACATTTTTTTGAAGTGAAGAGTGTTGTCAGAAATTTTAGTGAAAAGTCCTTTACAGGTTTTCATGACCCAGAGGAAAATGTTCATGGATTTAAAACTAGGCAGTTGAGGAAAATTATTCAAACTTATCTGGTAGATAAGGGTTTTGGTTTAGATTACGCCTTTAAATTTCATGTACTATGTGTCTTTATGAATGAAAAGACACATTTGGCGAGAGTGAAATGGATACAGAATGTTATTTTATAAAGATTTATGTTAGGATGTTTGAACGTTAGGAACAGGTACGTTGCTAACGGAGCGTGGTGTAACGGCTAACATGCCTCTTTTGGGAAGAGGTGACTCCGGGTTCGAATCCCGGCGCTCCGACAAGGTAAATCAAGGGTACGAAGTCAGTTCTCAAATTTATTAAAATTTGATAGTATACGAGAACCTTCTAAACTCTTAATGGAAGTAAAAGGTAATTTTGAAAATGCGGGACTAGTTAATCGGTATAACAACAGTTTTCCAAACTGTGATGGGGAGTTCGATTCTCCCGTCCCGCACAATATATGAATATTGAAGAATCAAAAAATAAAGGGATAATTGCTGAGTTTTGGGACTTTTTGATGAAGAGAAAAGTCTGGTGGATTGTACCAATAATAATTATGTTGATTTTGGTTGCGATATTCACTATTTTTGCCCAAAGTACTTACGTTTCTCCACTTATCTATGCTTTGTAGTTCCAAGCTCAAAAAATTTGCCAAGATATCTGGATACACGTTTTCTTTTTTAGTTTTCAATATACTGTTAATTTTTGTCACGAGACATTTCCATCATTACACGATTTTGATGTCAGTAATTCCCACCGGCGTTTTGGTTCTGGCGGTATTTGGAAAAATAATTAGAAATTCACTGCAATGGAGTTACTAAGATCATTTATGGCGGGGCAAAAAGAGTTTGTAACAGATTTTTTGGTAATTTTTAATGTGGTTGTGTTATCAATAGCCTACTTCTTTGGTGTTGGAGTTGCTTTTTTGATGTTCAATAAGAAAATTGGTAAAAGTAAGAAAGATTCTACTTGGGTTGACGCTGATTCGTCAGATAAAGATAGCAATTACTTTCTTAAGCAATTCTAATATGAAGATACTTGCTATTAGTTGTTATTATCACGATGCTTCAGCAGCCCTTTTGATTGATGGACAAGTTGTTTCTGTGGCAGCCGAAGAAAGATTTACAAGAGTTAAACACGACCAGTCATTTCCAAAGAATGCGATTGAATTTTGTCTCAGATCAAACAATTTCAAGATTGAAGATGTAGACTACGTAGCTTTCTACGAGAAACCATTGATGAAATTCGAAAGATTTTTTGAATTTACAGTAAAAGGTTTTCCAAAAACATATTTGCAGTTCATTTCACAGGTCCCAACATGGCTCAAAGACCGAATTATGGTTTTGAGAAAAGTAAGAAAGAGTATCAAGTTCAAAAAGAAGGTATTTTTTGTGAATCATCACATGTCACACGCCGCCTCATTCTTTGCTAGTCCTTTCGACAAGGCTGCAATACTGGTTGTTGATGGGGTGGGGGAATATGCTACGACTAGTTATGGTTTTGGACAGGGTAATAACGTCAAAATCAAATCACAAATCAATTTCCCTCACTCTATTGGGCTTTTGTATTCCGCGATAACGGCTTATCTTGGCTTTGCGGTTAATAATGATGAATACAAGGTTATGGGTCTTAGTTCTTATGGATCCATGAATAAAGACAAGAATGAATACTATTCCAGGCTGAAAAAAGTGATATCTATGAACGATGATGGTAGTTATCAGCTCTCAATGGACTATTTTTCTTTTCAATATGGATCAAGAATGTGTTCAAATAAAATGTATGATTTATTGGGTGGAAAACCAAGAAAAGAAATTGAACCAATAGAGAAAAAGCATGAAGATATTGCAGCTGCTTTGCAGATGATTACGGAGGAATCACTTTTTGTGTTGCTAAATAAAATACATGATCAATTTCCATCAGAAAATTTAGTATTTTCCGGAGGAGTTGCCTTGAATAGTGTGGTAAATGGAAAAATCGTCAGAAATACACCATTTAAGAACGTTTGGATATTACCTGATCCAGGTGATGGAGGAACATGTGTCGGAGCAGGTCTATTCGTTTACAATCATTTGATGAAACAACCAAGAAGCCCTCAAATGAAGAGCGCTTATCTCGGCCCTGAGTTTTCCGATAAGGAAGTTGAGGAGTTTTTGGTGACAAATAAGATAAAACACATTACATATTCTAGTCAGGAAGAGATGGTAAAAGCAGTAGCCAAGATTATTTTTGATAATAAAGTCGTCGGTTGGTTCCAAGGACGAATGGAGTTTGGTCCACGAGCTTTGGGAAGCCGAAGTATATTGGCAAACCCGTTAAATCCAGACATGCAGGACATTTTGAACTTGAAAGTAAAGCATCGAGAGCAGTTCAGACCATTTGCGCCAGCAGTTTTGAAAGAAGAAGCGTCAAAATATTTTGAGATGGACAAAAATTTCCAAGATCCGTGTGATTTTATGTTGATGGTTTATCCTATAAAGGAAGAGTGGCGTAAAAGATTGCCAGCGGTAACCCATATTGATGGTTCTGGTAGAGTCCAAACAATAAGCCGGTTTAACAACGAACGTTACTATGATTTAATCAAAGAATTTGGAACTTTGTCAGGGGTTCCTATATTGGTTAACACCTCCTTTAATGTTAAAGGAGAACCAATTGTTTGTACTCCAAATGATGCGTATAAATGCATGTTGGGTACAGAAATTGATTATTTGATTATGGGAAAATCTCTAATAAAAAGAGCTGATAATTTGACATAGGTTGTCAGAGAGTATCGTGATAATATTAATCCACCTTATCTCGTAATTGGTTATATAATACATTTATGTTTATAGAAAAATACAAAAAAATAATTGGTATATCATTGATTATTTTGTCTTTGGCAGTTATTTTATTGTCGGTAATATTTCTAGTAAAAAAAATAACATTTCCTGGACTTATTTTAGGTTTAATTTTTGTGTTAGGAATATTAGCAATCAGTCTAGGTTGGTTATTGATTTTAAAACCCGAATTTCAACTTATAAAGGCGATTAAATCAAAGAAGTTTGAAATATTACTCTCGATCATTATTTTGGTTGCCTGTGATTTTTCTTTGTCATTTGTAATGCCTCACACATATGGGATTTCTTGCAAAGAAGGATGGTGCACAAAATCTGGAAAATTTGTGAACATGATTAAAGACACTCCTTTAATAACAAGAACAGTAACTTCTACTTATAATAAAAATGGCTTCAGAGTTTGGGGTGACTTGTCAGATAAAACAAAAAAGAGGGTATTAGTTTTGGGTGATTCATATACTCAAGATATTTTTGTTAATGACGGTGAAGAGTGGTACGCTCATTTAGAGAAGGCTTTCCCAGATACAAACTTTTTTGTTTATGGATCAACTGGTTACGGTTCATTACAAGAATATATGATACTTCAGGATTATATTAATGAGATAAATCCAGATGTAATAATCTTGCAGTTTTGTGTTAATGATTATAGTGATAATTATTATCCTTTTAATAAGTACCTATGGAGAGGCGCTCCTATTAATATCAGACCGTATTTGGAAAATAATGAAATAATTTATCGTGCATCAGTACCTTTTTTATTCTTAAGGCAGTACTCGTTTACGTTTGATAGATTATTGGCGATCTATGATAACTATAGTAGGATCCCTAGTATTTACACACTAAGATCACAAGTATCACCGAAAATTTTAAGGGCATCAGAAATTGCTACTGAGCAGATCTTTAAAAAGATTGAGGCATTAACAGTTGGAAAAAAAGTTTATATGTTTGATGCTAGTATAATGGGTAATGAGGAACTAAAACTTTGTAATATTGCTAATATTAACTGTATAAAAGATGTATGGGAGAATGTTATGAAGCAGGATGTTGCTAGCGATCCTGTCAGAGTTGTTAGTGATGGGCATTGGAACTTGAAGGGAAATAAGTTGGCGGGACAGGAATTGATTAATTATTTTACAAATAACCACGCACTATCCAATTAAATATATGAAAAGATTATTTATTGTTCACGGTTGGTTTGGAAGCTCAAAAGAGCCCATGATGTCGTGGCTTGGTAAAGTTGGAAGTGAAGCGGGGTTTGAAACAACTGTTTTAGATATGCCGAATCCAAGTGTTCCAACTATTGATGCCTGGACGAAACATTTGGAAGACAATGTATTTTACGTTGACCAGGATACGTATTTTATTGGCCATAGTGTTGGATGCCAAGCCATACTAAGATATCTGGAGAATAATAAGGGATCACAATTAGGTGGAGTCGTCATGGTTGCTCCTTGGATGAAATTGACTAACCTTGAAACACAAGAGGAACAAGATATAGCTCGTCCTTGGATAGATAGACCAATTGATTTTAGTGGAATTCGCGCCATGGGAGGGAAGTTCGTAACTATTTTTTCTGATAATGACAAGTTTGTGCCACTCGATATTAATAGAGAAACATTTGAGAAAGCACTGAATCCAAAAGTTATTGTTGAACAAAATAAGGGTCATTTTTCTGAGGAAGATGGGGTAGTCGACTTACCTGAAGTCAAAGATGTCTTAGAGGAGTGGAAATAGATTTATCCCTCATCGCTATCCTCGTCTCTAGCTGTGAAATAATCACGGATCCAATAGCGCAACTCTGGCTTTTGACTAGACCAACACCAAAGACCGCTAGGCTCTTTGGCTATATCAAGTTGTGGATTGAAATCGAACTTTTTCCAGGCCTTTCGTCGCTTATCGAAGTTTCTATTTTTTCTTGTGCCGTGCCATAGATGATACAGATTTCCTTTAGTAAAATATACCGATCCTTGAGTATGAGCGAAAACTCTTCTTGTCCAGTTGAGTTTGTCTTTAATCAGGGCTTCAGAAAAATATGGATGCTCATCGGTATTAAAGCTTCCGAAGAGAGCATGAGCGATCACCGTATCGCCATTTCCCAAAATCAATTTATCATAAAATGAAATATCATCTAGAAAATCACGTCGTGCAGCCCATGCATATCCAGTCAAGCCGTGCGATAGATAATTTTCTTTGAGCGAATGAGTGCCGTTTTCGGAGATTGCTCTTCCTGTGCTATATAATCTAGGGCCAAAAGGTTCAGGAAAACGCTGTAAGTCGGTGATATTTTCGTTGAGATCATTAAAGTTGAATTGGCCTTTATATTTTGGAAGCCGTATTAGATGAGAAAATGGCTGAATCGCAACGTACTCTTCAAGAAGCTTTGCTGTATCAGATACCCAGTTTTTATTGTCAAAGATAATATCCGCATCGAACCAGACAACTTTGTCGCACTCTAGCGGAAGATTTTTAAGGGCAATGTTCAGGAGTGCCTCTTTTTGCCACATCATATGCCTATCGTCACCACGCATACGGATCATCTTATCGGTGATTGTTTGTTCAAATTCAAACGGAATGTCGTTAAAAGTTAGTTCTACGCACAATATCTTTAGGCCTTGTAAACGGATAGATGCAATCGAACGACGGAAATTTTCGTGGCGCAATTTTGATTTTGAAGGATTAAAATATACGGTTATTCCCCATATAGTCCCTGGGAGTTTTTTAGGGATTTTTTGTGGCCTATAACCAAAGGTATATACGCATTTTTGTTCTTCGTGTATCATGTAGACATTATATATCATATATGAAGAATTGCGCCCTTTTCTCGCTTACGTATAAAGATGCAGCTTTCATTGACCATGGTTTTTTTGTAGCTTTAGAGAGTCTTAAAAAAACAAATCCAGATTTACCAGTTTTTGTTTTTTACGATTCATTACCAGAATCTGTATTAAAGAAAATTAAAAATAAAGGGGCTACACCGATTTTACTCAACGCTAAAACGTACCCAGATTATGCGGATGAGCTTAATGCAATTGACTCTAGTAGGCGTCCTGATCTGACCAAAGCGACTTGGTTTAAATTTTTCATAGGAAAGCTTTCAGGGTTTGGTACATTTCAGAAAGTTCTATTTTTAGATAGCGACCTTGTCGTACTCGATGATATAAATGAGCTGTTTGAGATAGATTCGCCATTTGTGGCCGTGTATCCAAAAAGAAGATTAGATCTTGATTATAAAAATCCAGAGAAGATTCTGAAACAAGAAGGCATTGATCCTGAGTTCACTCTTAACGGGGGTGTTTTTGTTGCAGACATCGAGTATTGGATTGAAAATGACCTTACAAAAAGAGCCTTTGAGATAGTGGATCGCTATGGTGTCGATGAATTCTTGTGCGCTGATCAGGGAGTGCTCAATATTTTGGCTACACGTTTTTTTGTAAACGCGGTTAGAATACCATCCATATATAATTTTTGTCGTCGTCACGACATGGAACTTTCGCCACAGTTGTTAGTTAGGTTGAACCGCAAGGAATTGAGAACTCCGATTTTGAATGGTAAATTCATAAAGATTATACATTGGAATGGCCAGGATAAGCCGTGGGACGATAAATTGTGTGAGCTTGAGAGTGAAGAGATAGAAAAATTATATCTAGAGTGCTATGAACAGTTCATCGAGGAGGACACCTCTGGGATAAGATCAAATAAAACTATAAAAGTAGGAGTTGTGACTACGTCACCATTGACTCGCACTGAGACGTTTATTAATCACCATATTAAAGTGCTAGATGCGGTACATCTTACATTGCGTCCTACTAAAATGATGTTTGGAATGCATTTTGGGATGACAAAGGGGTATAAGTTTAGGTCATTTATTAAAAGAAATGGTGTAAATATTGTTCTTGCTGAATTTGGTCCGGCGGCATTAGAGATTAAATATCTGTGTAGAGAACTCGGTCTACCTCTCATTGTTCATTTTCATGGATACGACGCCTCGCGATACGACATACTCGCTAAATACGCTCGTGCCTACGAACAATTATTCAAGGAGACATTTGCTATCATTGTGGTATCGAAGGCGATGGAGAAAAAAATGCTTGAGCTGGGAGCGCCCGCTGAAAAAATACTTTACAACCCTTGTGGGGTCGATACGGATGTTTTTTATCCAGCATCTCCAGATGATATTCACAAAGACTTTATTTTCATGTTCATGGGTCGTTTTGTTGAAAAGAAATCACCAATAAATACCATAAAAGCTTTTGTAAAAGCTTTACCTAAGATGACTGGGGCAAAGCTCATAATGTATGGTGGTGGGCCACTTTTAGAAGATTCTAAAATGCTAGCTAAAGATCTGGGGGTTGAAGCATCGATTAAGTTTAAGGGTTTGTGTAGATATAAAAAAGTGCCGGGCATTTTGCGTTCCGCAGATGTATACGTACAGCATTCTATTATTGCAACAGATGGAGATTCAGAAGGAATGCCGGTGATCATCCTTGAGGCAGGAGCTTGTGGTTTGCCGGTAATTTCAACACGTCATGCTGGCATACCTGATGTTGTTATAGATCAGGAGACAGGAATGTTGGTTGATGAAGGAGATGTGAATGGAATGGCTGAAGCTATGGTTTTGCTCGCTAAAGACAAGAAACGTCGCATTGATATGGGTAAAAAAGCAAGAGAACATATCTTGTCGAATTATTCTAATAGAATATCTGATGCTTGGTTGAAAAAGATAACACAGGATGCCTTTCAATACGGTCTTAAAAATAGACGACGACCAAAGCCTTTACCAGCAAGGACTTTATCAGTCGTCATTTCGCAATATCTAAGTTTGTTCACAGAAGCCATCATTAGGTTCCGAAGGACTAAAGAGCTTCTTCTGATTTTGAACGTCACTTTTTTGGTAGCACTGATTTTTGCTTGGCATACGTACGGGGTCACGGCACTTTTGTTTAGTGTGTTGGTTTATATTATCATTGTTCAGCTTGAACTATTTGTAATTTTTCGAGTTTTGAAGCGAAATACAGAGTATATAAAGCTTGGATTCGATAATAATTTTAAAAATCTTATATCTATTTTGGATAGCGTAAAAGTATCCAATCAAGACAAAGTGCAAGAATTGGAACAACGGATCAATTCTACGAAAAATGATTTGAGTAAGAGAATAGAAACATCATCTGATATAGCTGAGAAGAAAGCTTTGCATCAAGTTCAAGATTATTTAGCGCTTATTTCATTATTGAAACCCGTGCTCGCTCCTCAAGAAGGATTGCCCTACATGATGGATTATGCAGTTGCTCCGGATTTTGCAAAAAAAGTAGCTAAATTGATTCTTGAAAAGAAGCCGCGGGTGATAGTAGAGCTTGGTTCGGGGATTTCGACCCTTATTTCAGCCTATTGCCTTAAGATCAACGGTAGTGGAAAAATAAACTCCTTTGATCATTTGAAAGAATTTACAGATAAAACAGAAAGTTTGATAAAAACCCATGGACTTGAGCTTTTAGCGGGTGTTCAGTTTGCCCCCATTGAGTCAGTAAAAATTAATGATAGAGAATATCCATGGTACTCCCTTAAACAGTTTGAAAAATTGGAGTCAATAGACATGCTCATCGTTGACGGACCTCCAGGTGTGTTATCTCCGACGTCACGTTTTCCAGCTTTGCCGATTTTATTTAAAAAACTTAGTCCAGGAGCTTGCATCATCATCGATGATGCAAGAAGAGAAGGTGAGAAACAGATCATTGAGCTTTGGAAAAAAGAATTTTCTAATTTAGAGTATCAATTTATTGAAACCGAACGTGGAATGGCAGTTTTTACTGTGGGAAGGTAATACACTTTATACTTCATGCATTTTTACAACACCACTTTTGTCGATAGTAATATAGGTGGAAAGATTATTGCAGAATGAACCTGAATTAAGAAATAAAACTCCAGATTTTTCACTAGAATGAGGAATGTGGGTGTGTGAACAGATAATAACGTTGGCATTTTGGGAGGAACCTTTTTTCAATGCGAGACGTTGTTGTCGACGAGAAATACCAAGGATTTGTTTAGTTAAACGCTTAAGAACAATTGAAAAACTTTGTTTCTTTCCACCAAATCTTTGAATGAGATAGTAGATCCTTGTAAAGACATGCGTGGTCATCGGAAGATTCTTTACGAACATATCGAATTCATCACCGTGCATGCAAAGGAATTTCTTTTCACCAACATTGAATACATGATTTTCAAGTATTTGAATACCCATTTTTTCTGCCAAGATATCAAGTTGACGACCGTGGTTACCGCCGACAAGCAAAACATTACTTTTTTCTGCTATTTTAGAGAGAAGTGATATTATCTGCCAATCTTCACTAGTGAATTGCCGGGTCGTATCACTATCAAAAAGGTCGCCATTTATTATTAAATTTTTACATTGAACGTTATTCAAAACATGTAATATCTTGTCCGTACGAGATATCTTGGCCCCAAGATGAAGGTCGCTCACTATCAGAGTATGGCACTTGGTCATTGCGGTATTATACATAATTATAAAAAGAAATATTTTTTAAACTTACTGCGTAGCGCATCAGCTTTTCTTTTGTTGTTTGTTATCGAAAATCTATTTTTACCTTTTTGCATCAATATCTCTTCCAAATTTCTTTTTTCAAGGGTGTCAAACTTATTGTTATTTAAATAAAATTGATCAATTTTAGCTTGTATTTTTTGATCAATCCAAACTTCAATAATAAAATTACCAATTACATTTATGTAGTAGTTTTCTTTAATAAATATATTTTTAGGTAATGTTTCATACATCATTAAAGGATTTTTCAAATATGAACGTACTGATTTATCTAAGGTGGAAGAGTTTCCGGCAAGAATAGCCAGTTTTTGACCTCTATCAGCTATGCGATTGAAAAGTCCAACCTCGTTTTCATTTCTTGCTAATAAAAACCATTCATGTGGGTTGTAAATTAACACTGGTTGTTCTGAAACGGATTCGTCAATTAATGTGATGAACACATGTGACCAAAATGCGTCTGTTAGTATAGGGTTTCTAAAATAGTACTGCATTCTTTCACCAGGTCTTAGTTGAAGGAATGAGTTTCCAGATGAAGTTATTTGTTTTGTGTTATACATTGCCTGATCGATGAAATCTTCCATTGATTTTAACCACACGCCACTAAGGCTAATATTTTTCTTGTGTACGACTACAGTCTCTTGCTTTTTAAGTTTACGAATCACTGCGTATACACCTTGTTTTGTTGTTTTCGGTCTAGCTAAATGGATCGATTCAATCATTTTTACAATAGAAACAGTGCCTTTTAAGAGGGAACTGTAAATGAAATCTTCTATTGTTACCGGCTTATTTATATTCATAGCCGTATTATAGCATGTAGGGTCATAAAAAGTAAAGAATTTGTTTACTTTTATACTTAATAATATAGATATTTTGACATAAATCTATAAATATTGTATTCTAATGTCAGAAAG
>Ga0265327_10000161_pt1 | contig 144768 bp, 146 predicted proteins | sample 41621metaG_FD_202089 | JGI IMG/M metagenome (GOLD analysis project Ga0265327, IMG submission 202089) | Rhizosphere microbial communities from Carex aquatilis grown in University of Washington, Seatle, WA, United States - 4-16-21 metaG | ecosystem: Host-associated > Plants > Roots >... | reverse complement strand
CGCTCAACAGCGACGGCAGCTTCACCTACACCGCCAACACCGACTACCACGGCAGCGACAGCTTCAGCTACAAGGCCAACGACGGCAGCCTCGACAGCAACGTGGCCACGGTCAGCATCACGGTAGCTGCGGTAGCGGGTGGTCCGCTGGCTGTTAACGATACTGCGGAGACTTTGGAAGGTGTCCCGGTAGGCATTGATGTGATAAGCAATGACATCCCTTTCAATAGTGGTGATGTGCTTACCATTACTTCCGCCACGGCTGACCATGGTGAAGTGGTAATCAATGGCGACAATACTCTTACCTACACCGATCCCAATACACTGGTATCAGACACCAATACGGTTGCCGAAGACACCGTTGCCACAGGCAACGTCCTCACCAACGACCTTGCTGATAATGATGGCGATAGCGACATTAACGGCGTCCCTGACACAGCCACCATTACCTACGGCATCAGCGACCAGAATGGCGGGACCAGCAGCGCCACGGTCACGGTCACTATTGATCCGCTTAGTGTTGTCAGCTTCGGTGTCGGCAATGGTAGTGGCGGCCAGTTTTACGACGCTGGCAACAAAGGCTACATTGCCGGGGTTGGCAGCCTCGTTATCAACGCCGACGGCAGTTACAACTTCACCCCGGATGCCAACTGGAACGGCAGCGTACCGGAGGTTACCTACATCACCAATAATGGTACGAGCAGCACGCTCGACATCACGGTCACCCCGGTCAACGATGCCCCAAGTTTTATCATCGGCGGCCAAGACGGCATAGTGACTACGGATATTATTGGCGGTAGTGATTCTGGCCGGGCTGTCACCGTACAGTCTGACGGCAAGATTGTGGTGGCAGGTTACAGTGACAACCAATTTTCTGTTGCTCGCTACAACAGCGACGGCGGCCTGGATAGCAGTTTTGGCGATGGCGGCAAGGTAACCACTAATTTTGGAACTCCGTGGGCCAACGGCTACAGTGTGACGGTGCAGGCGGATGGCAAGATTGTGGTGGCAGGGAGCAGCCAGGGTTGGGGGGTCGCCGGATTCGGTGACTTTGGCATTATCCGCTATAACACTGACGGCAGCCTGGATAACAGCTTTGGCGATGCCGGCAAACTGACTACAGACTTTGCTTCCGGTGGCGATTATGCCTACAGCATGGCCCTGCAATCTGACGGCAGCATTGTGGTGGTAGGTAACACCAACAATAGCAGCAACGGTAACAATGATTTTGCCTTGGCGCGCTACGACAGCCATGGCAACCTGGATACGACTTTTTCCGCAACCGGCAAAGTAACGACCGACTTCAATTCCGGTAATGATGTTGCTGAAGGCGTTGCGTTACAGACCGACGGCAAGATTGTAGTGGTGGGCAGTAGCACTAATGCGTTTGCCTTAGTGCGCTACAACGCCGATTTGACGCTTGACAATCATTTTGGATCGGGCGGCAAGGTCACCACGTATGTCAATGGATTTAACGGCTCTGGCTACGCCGTTACGATACAAGCCGACGGCAATATTGTGGTGGCCGGTGAGATCAACAACAGTGGGAGGAATGAAACCGCCGTCGTGCGCTATACCAGCGATGGCAACCTGGACACGACCTTCAATCACACGGGCATCGTGATTACTGATACCGCCGGGGCTGGGGCACACAGCCTGGTGTTACAGGCCGATGGCAAAATCGTAGTCGCGGGAGGTAGCGGTGGCTATTTCACCCTTGAGCGCTATAACACCGATGGCAGCCTGGATAGCAGCTTTAATCACGGTAGCGGCACAGTGGTCACTCACGTGGGGGTTGATGCTGCCGGCTATAGCGTCAGCTTGCAAGCCGATGGCAAGATTCTGGTGTCAGGCTCGGTCACCACTGGCAGTAGCTGGAGTCCCAATGCTGACTTCGCCCTTGCCCGTTATAACAGTGACGGCAGCCTGGATACCACCTTTGATGCGGTGCACTCCCTCGACGTTACCCCGGTTTATCTCCAGCACGGCCCGTCGGTGGTGCTGGATAATCATGCCCAGGTCTACGACCCCGAACTTAGCGCCTGGAGTAATTTCGACGGCGCCAGCATCACCCTGTCCCGCCTGGGCGGTGCCAATGCGCAGGATGTGTTCTCCGCCAGCGGCAATCTGAGCTTTAGCGGCACTGACGTCATGCTGGCTGGGTGGGTTGTCGGCACCCTCATCAGCAACAACAACGGTGCGCTGGCCATTAGCTTTAATGGCAACGCCTCCCAAGCTGCGGTGAACGAAGTACTTTCCTCGATTACCTATGCCAACACCGCCGCCACACCGCCTGCTTCAATACAACTGGACTGGTACTTCAACGATGGCAATGCCGTTACCAACGGCCTGCAGGGTGCTGGTGGCCCGCTGAGTACACACGGCATTATGACCGTGGATATCATCCCCAACGCCGCACCCACTGGCGCCGATGCTACCGTCACACTGCTTGAGGATGGCAGCCGCAGCTTTAGCGCTGCCGATTTCGGCTTCAGCGATGCCGATGCCGGCGATACGTTTGGCGCGGTACGCATTGACAGCTTGCCCGCTGCAGGAACATTCAAGTTGTCTGGCGTTGATGTCAGCGTTGGCCAAACCATCAGCGTATCCCAATTGAGCAATCTGGTATTTACTCCCGCGCATAACGCCAACGGTAATCACTACGCCGACTTGACGTTCTCGGTACAGGACAGCCGTGGTGCCTTTGCCGATCATGCCAATACGCTGACCATCAATGTAACACCGGTCAACGACGCCCCGGTTTTCCCAGTCGGCACCGGCATCGTGACTACTGATTTTGGCGGTGTGGACGCAGGGCATAGCATCACCCGCCAGCCTGACGGCAAGTTCATCGTGGCGGGTGTTAGCGACGGCAATTTTGCCTTGGCGCGCTACAACAACGATGGCAGCCTGGACACCAGTTTCTCCGGTACCGGCAAGGTCATTACCGACTTTGGCAGCACCGACACCGGATATAGCGTCACCGTACAGGCCGACGGCAAGATCGTGGTGGCTGGTGCCACCGGCGTTGGCAACGCCAGCGACTTCGCTCTGGCACGCTACAACAGTGACGGCACTTTGGATACCACTTTCAACGGCAGCGGCAAAGTTACGACGCATTTTGCTGTGACTCCCAACTATGATTCTGGTAGCCCGGATTTTGGCAGCCAAGGCTTTAGTGTTGCCGTGCAGGCTGACGGTAAGATCGTGGTGGCAGGCGAGAGCGACGGTAGGTTCGCGGTTACGCGCTATAACGCTGATGGCAGCCTGGATAGCAGTTTCGTCGGCAACGAAATGCGGGCCGTGGGTTTCTCGATGGGGGATCTTTTCGCAGCCACACCGCCGGGATCCATCGTGAGAATTACCATGCTGCCGGCATCAGCAGCGGGCACCTTGCAATATGACAACAATGGTATCTGGAGCGCGGTAACCTTGAACCAGGAGATCAGCGATACCGATATCAATGCGGGAAAACTGCGTTTTGTGCCGGAGGGTACCGGACTCAATTACGTCGGGTTCGGCTTTGATGTCATCGAAGGTAGCCAAACCCACTCCGGCGTTAAGTCGTTTTACGTTGACCCACCGACCAGCAGCCAATATGGCAAGGCTATCATTTCGTTTATTGATACAGCCGTGGAATATGGTCAGAGCGTTACCCTGCAGACGGATGGCAAGATTCTGGTAGGGGGCTATTCCGAACACTATACCGATGGTCGAGATGGTTATTTTGCCTTGGCGCGCCTGAACAGCAATGGCAGCCTGGATACCACGTTCTCCGTTGATGGCAAGCTGATCAGCAATCTTGGTGCTCTCGGCAAGGTTGGCAACAGCGTGACCTTGCAAGCTGACGGCAAAATTCTGATTGCGGGGACCGGTAATTTAGGTGGCGGTCCTTTCAACTTTGAAATCGAGCGCTATGACACCAGCGGCAACCTGGATAAGACGTTTGGTAGTGGCGGTGTGGTATCTACCAGTCTTGGCCCCTATGCCGCGGGTGGAGAGAGCATCACCGTGCAGGCTGACGGCAAGATTGTGGTGGCGGGCAGCAGCCATGGTGATTTTGCCTTGGCCCGCTACAACAGCGATGGCACCCTGGATACCGGCTTTGGCGGCAATGGCACTGGCATACTCACGACCAGTCTGGGTAGTACCAGCCAAGGCTATAGCGTGGTGGTGGAGCCTGACGGCCAGATTGTGGTGGCAGGCAGCAGCAATGGTGATTTTGCCCTGGCGCGCTATAACAGCGATGGCACCCTGGATGCCCGCTTCGATGTGGGTTCAAGCAACGTCCTCAACGGCACCCCCATCTATACCGAACACGGTGCTGCCGTGGTGCTGGACAGTACTGTCCATGTCTACGATGTTGAACTGGCCACCCAAGGCAACTATGCCGGCGCCTATGTCACTCTGGCTCGCCACGGCGGCGCCAACGCGCAGGATGTGTTCTCCGGCAGCGGCAACTTAAGCTTCAGCGGTAGTAACGTTCTCCTGTTCGATGCTGCCCTTGGAACCAATGTCACCATCGGCACCCTGAACAGCAACAGCAACGGCACGCTGAAGATCACTTTCAACAGCAGCGCTACCCAGGCGGCGGTGAACGAAACGCTTTCTTCCATCGCCTACGCCAACAATTCCAGTACGCCGCCGGCCTCGGTGCAAATAGACTGGCTGTTCAGTGACGGCAACACGGGCGCCCCCGGCACGACTGATCAAGGCATTGGCGGCGAGCTCAAGACCTCGGGTTTTACCACGGTCACCATTGTTCCGACCAATGTCGCAGGCAACGACGGTACCGTCACCATGCTTGAGGATGGTGTCTATAGTTTTAAGCCGGGCGACTTTGGTTTTAGCAATGCGGATGTCGGTGTTGCTTTCGGCGCGTTGCGTATTGACAGCTTGCCGACGGCAGGCACTTTCACGTTATCGGGGGTACCCGTCAGTGCTGGCCAGATCATCAGCGCCTCCCAGCTAGGCAATCTGCTATTCACCCCAGCGCCTAACGCCAATGGTAATGACTACGCTGGTTTTACCTTCACGGTGCAGGATGGCAGTGGCACTTTTGCCGTTCACCCCAACATGCTCACCGTCAATGTGACCCCGGTGAATGATGCTCCTGTCTTCTCTGTCCCCACCTCCCCTCTGGTGAACACCGATTTCGGCGGTGCGGCCGTAGGGCACAGCATCATCAGCCAGCCTGACGGCAAGTATATTGTGGCCGGTGTCAGCGGCAACGACTTCGCCTTGGCGCGCTACAACCACGATGGCTCGCTGGATACCAGTTTCTCCGGCGATGGCAAACTGACTACTGATTTTAGCGGGGGCATTGATACAGGCTACAGCGTAGGCTTGCAGTCTGATGGCAAAATCGTGGTGGCTGGAACGAGCCTTGGCAGCACCGGCGCGTTTGCCTTGGCGCGCTACAACACCGATGGCAGCCTGGATATGACCTTCGATGGCGGCAAAGTCATGACGTCCTTGACGAACGGCTGGAGCGATGCCGGTATCGGTAGTAGAGCCTTTAGCGTCGCAGTGCAGGCTGACGGCAAGATCGTGGCCGCGGGGACGTGCAATTACAGTTTTGCGGTCGTGCGTTACAACACGGATGGCAGCCTGGACAGCAGTTTTGGTGGTAACCCCGATCCATACGCCACGTCTACCGTCATGAGCATGTCCGGCTTTTACTCAACCACGACTATGGCTCCATCTTCGGGCACGCTGGTGAAAATTACTTCTCTGCCGGCGGATGGTAACCTGCTGTACTACTATGCCGGCACTTGGAATCCGGTTGCCTTGAATCAGGAGATTAGCGACGCCGATATCCAGGCCGGCAAGCTGATTTTTATGCCTAATAGCGGCAGCGCTATCCCCTTTGATTCTTTAAATTATGTGCTAATCGCCCCCAATGGTGATCAAACTGCCTCCAGTTTGTCCCTGACAGTTACCCCGCCTGGCACTGTCTCTGGCCCGGGTAGCGTGATTTTCTCGATACTGGGCGGGAACGAGGAAATCACCAGCGTCACTTTGCAGTCCGACGGCAAGATCCTGGTGGGGGGCTATTCGAATCAAAATTATGGTGCTTTTTCTTGGGAGAATAGCTATTTTTCCCTGGTGCGCCTGAATACCGATGGTAGCCTAGACACCACTTTCTCCGGCGATGGCAAATTGACCAGCAGTCTTGGCACGTTAGGCAAGTTTGCCCAAAGCGTAACCTTGCAAGCTGACGGCAAAATCCTGATTGCGGGCTGGGGGGCGGATAGTAATTTCGGCATAACTAGTTTTGAAGTAGAACGTTACGATACCAGCGGCAACCTGGACACTTCTTTTGGCAGTGGTGGTGTGGTGAGCACCGCCTTTGTTTCCGCCCAGTTCGGAAGTGGTGGTGCCAATAGCATTACCGTGCAGGCTGATGGCAAGATCGTGGTGGCGGGAAGTGATGGCCATGGCAATTTTGGCTTGATCCGCTACAACAGCGATGGCAGCCTGGACAGCGGCTTTGGCAACCACGGCATGATCCAGACCGACATTGGATCCGGCGACCAAGCCTATAGCGTGATTGTGGAGCCTGACGGCCAGATCGTGGTGGCAGGCACTAGCGGCGGCAATTTTGCCTTGGCGCGTTACAACAGCGACGGCAGCCTGGATGCCACTTTTGATGCAAACTATGCCCTCAATGCGACTCCCACCTATTATGAACACGGTACTGCCGTGGTGCTGGACAGTACTGTCCATGTCTACGATGTTGAACTCGCCACCCAAGGCAACTATGCCGGCGCCAGTGTTACCCTGGCCCGCCACGGCGGCGCCAGCGCGCAGGACGTGTTCTCCGGTAGCGGCAACTTAAACTTCAGCGGTAGCAACGTCTTCCTTTCCGGTGTTGCTATCGGCACGGTCAGTAACAGTGCCGGCACGCTGGTGATCACTTTCAACAGCAGCGCCACCCAATCGGCGGTGAACGAAACGCTTTCTTCCATTGCCTATGCCAACAATTCCAGTGCGCCGCCGGCCTCGGTGCAAATAGACTGGCTGTTCAACGACGGCAACACGGGCGCACCCGGCACGACTTATCAAGGCATTGGCGGGGCGCTCACCACTTCGGGCTTTACCACGGTCACCATTGCCCAAATGGCGATGAATCACGCCCCCAGCAGTGCCGACACCACCGTCACTACGCTGGAAGACCACACCTACACCTTTAGCAGCGGTGATTTCAGCTTCAGCGACCCCAACGACAGCCCGGCCAACAGCCTGCTTAATGTCAAGATAGACAGCCTGCCCACGGCCGGCACGCTGACTCTCAACGGCATCGCGGTCACGGCCGGCCAGCTTATCAGCGCTGCCGACATCACGGCCGGCAACCTCAGCTTCACCCCGGCGGCCAACGTCAACGGCAACAACTACGCCAGCTTTAATTTCCAGGTGGAAGACAATGGCGGAACCGCCAACGGCGGCATAGACCTCTCCGCCAGCCATACCGTCACTGTCAACATTACCCCGGTCAACGATGCGCCGAGCGGTGCCGACAAGACGGTGACCATTCTGGAAGGTACTGCCTATGTGCTGCATGCAGCCGACTTCGGTTTCAGCGATACTGATGGCAACAACCTGCAGGCGGTTATCATCAACAGCCTGCCGCAAACGGGTGTCCTTAAATGGAACGGCACGGATGTTGTTGCTGGGCAGTCGGTTGCGGCGGCGGATATTGGCAACCTGACGTATACCCCGGGAGCCGGTGTTTTTGGCACGGGTGTGGATCTGTTTGATTTCAAGGTACAAGATGATGGCGGTACCGCCAACGGCGGTATTGATACCGACCCGACGCCCAATAATATTGTCATTAACGTGGTACAAGCTAACCACGCACCATCCGGCACTGATAACACCATTACCCTGCTGGAAGACGGTAGCCACACTTTTGCTGCCGCAGATTTTGGTTTCAGCGACCCCAGCGATAGTCCAGCCAATGTCCTGCTGGCGGTCAAGATTAGCAGCCTGCCCATTAGCGGCAGCCTTGCATTGAATGGCGTGGCCGTCCAGGCTGGCGATTTTGTCAGCGTGGCTGACATCGCCGCCAACAAACTGGTGTTCACCCCGGCGGCCAATGCCAGCGGCACCGGTTATGCCAACTTTACCTTCCAGGTGCAGGATAGTGGAGGCACCGCCCAAGGTGGCCTAGATACCGATCCTACGCCCAATACCATCACCGTTAATGTCACTCCGGTCAACGATGCTCCGACGGGTACGGATAACACGGTCACCCTACTGGAAGACGGTAGCTATACTTTTACTGTCGCTGACTTCGGCTTCAGCGACCTCGATGGCAACGCGCTTGCTGCGGTCAATATCACAACCCTGCCCACCGCCGGTAGCCTGACCTTGAATGGTTCCCCTGTCGGATGGACGGGGGAGTCCATCAGCGTGGCGGACATCGCGGCCGGCAAACTTGTTTTTACCCCGGTGGCTAATGCCAACGGTACGGGCTACGCCCACTTTACCTTCCAGGTACAGGATGATGGCGGTACCGCCAATGGTGGCGTGGATACCGATCCCACGCCCAATACGCTCACCATCAACGTCACCCCGGTCAATGATGCGCCGACTTTCCATGCCGGCGGTGTTGCCAGCTTTGATAGTCTGAGAGGCACCTCCCACGACGTCATCGTGCAAGCAGACGGCAAGGTGGTGGTGGTGGGGGTCACTGGTGCGGTTACGCCCAGCGGTAATACTGGCAACCCCGTTTTTTCCGTGGTGCGCTATAACGCGGATGGTACTCTGGATCAAAGTTTCGGCAATGGGCACGGCGTGGCCAGCAATACATTCCCCACCGCTCTTTATGATGGCAACCCTTCACAACTCCCTTCGAATGTCGGCGACAACTTCGCGGGCGTGGCCAACAGCGTCAGCCTGCAGGCTGACGGCAAGCTGGTGGTCGTAGGGACTGCCGGCGGCGAATATGCCGTGGCGCGCTACAACATCGACGGTAGCCTGGATTCCACCTTTGGCACCGGTGGGCAGGTGCTCACTGATTTCGATTATCCCTACATTGCGCCCGTCGTCCCTAGTAATTGGCCTACAACGCCTACGGTCAATGAAGCCAAGAACGTCACCATCCAGTCCGACGGCAAGATTGTGGTGGTCGGCTACGCCCTGAGCGGAGGGGACGTTTTGGGGCTGTGGAGTCCTCTGGAAGAGTTTACCGTGGCGCGCTACAACAGCAACGGCACTCTGGATACCAGCTTTGATGGCGACGGCAAGCTGACCCTTACCCTCACCAATCAGAATGGTACCCCGCTTGCAGCGGGTGAAGGAACTGGCGTCACGGTGCAAGCCGATGGAAAAATCGTGGTGGCGGGAATAACTGGCGTTGGTTCCGTTATGGCACGCCTCAACACTGACGGCAGCCTGGATAGCAGTTTTGGCAGTGATCACCTTGGCACGGTAGTCAACAGCTACAGTAACTTTGGTGGCCCGACTGCTAACGAGGTGATTTTACAAACCGACGGCAAGATCCTGGTAGGTGGGGATGTGCGAAATACCTGGAGCTCGTACAACACTCCGGAATCTGATTCGTTCTTCCTGATGCGCTACAACAGCGATGGCACCCTGGATAGCAGTTTTAACCATACCGGCATGGTCAAAACTAACTTTACTCTTCACTTCAGCGATGGTTCATCCGTCAATTGGGCTCATGGACAGAGTGTTGCACTAGAGGCCGACGGCAAGATACTGATGGCAGGGGTGGCGAACATTCTTACCCATGAGCCGTTTAATCCTGATAGCTATCGCGATAGTTTCGCCGTGGCGCGCTACAACAGCGATGGCAGCCTGGATAGCAGCTTTGGGACGAATGGCACGGTAGTCATCAGCGATTTCAACCCCCCGAGCGGATACGCTTTTGCTGGAGCGTGGGGCGAGAATGTTGCCGTGCAAGCCGATGGCAGTGTCCTGGTCTCGGGTTATCTTCAATTCATGAGTGCCCCCAACACCTATCACTACGACAACCCCGTGATGTTTGCCGTGGTGCGCCTCGACAGCCATGGCACCCTGGATCCTACATTCAGTTCCAGGCAGTTATCCACGGTTGATGACAGCGCCCTCACGTATACCGAAAAGAGTGCCCCTTCGCTGCTAAATGATCATGTACAGGTCTACGATATTGAGCTCGCGGCGCGGGGCAACTACGCTGGCGCCAGCATTACGCTTGTCCGCCACCAAGGGGCTAATGCCGAGGACGTGTTCTCCGGCAGTGGCAACCTGGTTTTCAACAATGGCAACGCCATCCTTTCCGGCGTCACCGTTGGGTCGGTCAGCAACAGTAACGGCACGCTGGTTATTACCTTCAACAGTGATGCTACCCAGGCGCGGGTGAATGAAACACTCTCTTCCATTGCCTATGCCAACACGTCAAACACGCCGCCAAATAGCGTACAGGTTGACTGGAACTTCAACGATGGTAACGGCAACATCAATGGTGACCAAGGGCTAGGCGGGCCGCTTAACGCACTGGGTTCCACAACCATTACGATTATTGCGGTAAACGATCCCCCGTCCGGCGCGGACAGGACAGTAACCACGCTGGAAGACACCGTCTATGTCTTTACCGCCAGCGACTTTACGACGGGCTATAGCGACCCCGAAGGCAACGCCTTTGCTGCGGTCAGGATTACCACCCTGCCAGCTACAGGCAGCCTCACCCTTAACGGGGCGGTGGTCACGGCTGGCGACAGCATCACATTAGCCCAACTCAATGCCGGGCAATTGGTCTTTACCCCCGCACCCAATGCCAACGGTATTGGCAACGCCAACTTTACCTTCCAGGTACAGGACGATGGAGGCATTGTCCTCGGCAGCATGGGTACCGATCCCACGCCCAACACCTTTACCATAGACGTTACGCCAGTGAACGATGCGCCATCTGGCACGGACAAGACGGTGGGCGTCCTGGAAAATACCGCCTACACCTTGGCAGTAGCCGACTTCGGTTTCAGCGACCCCAACGACACCCCGGCCAACGCGCTGCTGGCGGTCAAGATTACGACTCTGCCCGGAGCGGGTAGCCTGACCTTGGACGGTGTGGCAGTGCAGGCTGGCGACTTCGTCAGCGCGGGGGATATCGCCGCTAATAAGCTGGTCTTTACTCCAGCAACCAACGCTGGCGGTATCGGCTACGCCAACTTTGCCTTCCAGGTACAGGACGACGGCGGCACCGCCAACGGCGGAGTCAACCTCGACCAGAGCGCCAATACCCTCACCATCAACGTCACGCAGTTTGGCCTGGCGGATGGAAGTGAAGTCAACGTCACGCAGGAAGATACCTCGCTTTGGGTGGATAGTAGCGCGTCCGGCAACCTGCTCCACAATGCCAGCGATACGGACGGTGATTCTCTTAGCATCACGGGCTTTAGCATTGCCGGTGATGCCAGGACGTATCAGCCGGGTCAAAGTGTTGCCATCAGTGGCGTGGGTTATCTGGCTATCGCTGCCAACGGCAGCTACGGCTTCACCCCCGCCGCCAACTATAACGGCAGTGTGCCGGTCATTACCTACACCGTGAGTGACAGCCATGGCGATACCGCCACCTCAACGCTCACCCTTAGCGTCACGCCGGTCAACGATGCGCCGACCTTCTCCGTATACAGCGGTTCAACAGGACTTGGGGACGGCGAGGCGCGTAGTTCCGCCATCCAGTCTGACGGCAAAATAGTGATCGCTGGTTCAAACTGGATTTTCGGTGGGGGCAACGCTAACGGATTGCAAGATTTTCTAGTGGTGCGCCTGAATGCTGATGGCAGCCTGGATCATAGCTTCGGAGGAGGTTCAGGCCAGGTTACCACAGCCCTCTCCGGCTTGAGTCATGCCCACAGTGTTGCCTTGCAGTCCGATGGCAAGATTGTGGTAGCAGGTGAAGCCGCTGCCGATGATCAGTCACCTCTCTATTTTGCCGTGGCGCGCTATAACAGTGATGGCAGCTTGGACACCAGCTTCTCTGGCGATGGTCAACTCACTACTAACTTTGGTAGCTCTGCCAGTGCTGATAGCGTTACCGTTCAAGCAGATGGCAAGATTCTGGTGGCGGGTCAAACCTACAACGGCGCCCTTCTCGGTCAGGACTTTGTCCTGACGCGTTACAACAGCGATGGCACCTTGGATACCAGTTTCGGTGGCGTTGGCGTCATCTTTACCGATTTTGGTGGAAATCCCAACACTAATTCGGCCACGGACATGGCCCATAGCGTCATCGTGCAGGCTGACGGCAAGATACTGGTGGCGGGGGAAACCGCGGCGAACAGCACTTGGGATTTTGCCGTGGCTCGCTACAACAGCGACGGTAGCCTGGACACCACCTTCAGTGGCGACGGTAAGCTGACCACTAATTTCGGGCATTACGACTATGCCAATAGCATTACCCTGCAAGCCGATGGCAAGATTTTGGTAGCAGGAACGTCCGATGACTCGGGTGGGAACGGACATGGTGTTTTCGTTGCACTTTCGCGCTACAACAGCGACGGTAGCCTGGACACCAGCTTTAGCGGCGACGGTATGCTGACTACCGCTTTTGCCGGAGCCTACCCCCAAGACCAGGGCCGCAGTGTTGCCGTGCAAGCTGACGGCAAAATCCTGGTAGCAGGAGATGCCTGGGATTTCGACCACAATTTCTTTGGCTTCGGCGTGGCACGTTACAACACCGACGGCACCCTGGACACCAGTTTCAGCGGTGATGGCATGGTCAGCACTGATTTTGGCCAACCCGGACTCGAGGTCAGGGGCTATAGTGTTAACGCGCAGGCCGATGGCAAGATTGTAGTGACAAGTACAACTTGGGATGGCTCCGCCGAGCACATTGTTGTTGTGCGTTACAACAGCGATGGCAGCCTGGATTCCACTAATTTTGGCACCTCAATCACTTCTGTCGGCGGTCTCGCTGCCATCTACACAGAAAACGGCCCCGCTGTGGCGCTGGATACCTCGGTTCAGATTTATGACGTTGAACTGACTCCTTTGGATAACTATGCTGGGGCCAGCATCACGCTGACTCGTAGCGGTGGTGCCAACAGCCAGGACGTGTTCTCCGCGCATGACCAGTTAAGCTTCAGTGGCGGCGACGCCATCCTTTCCGGCATGACCATCGGCACTGTCAGCAACAGCAACGGCATGCTGGTGATTACCTTTAATAGCAATGCCAGCCAAGCACACGTAAACGAAGTGCTGTCTTCCATTGCTTATGCCAACAGTTCCGATGCGCCGCCATCCAGCGTCCAGATAGACTGGACTTTCAACGATGGCAATACCGGTGCCCAGGGTGTTGGCGGACCTCAAAGCGCGGTGGGTCACAGCAGCGTCAACATCGTGCAGGTTAACGACGCGCCTTCCGGTGCCGACAACACTGTCAGCATGCTGCAAAATGGCAGCCACACCTTTGCCGCCAGCGAGTTTGGGTTTGGCGACGTTGATGGCAACGCATTTGCCGGCGTGATCATCAGCACCTTACCTACTGCCGGCAGTCTCACCCTGAACGGTGCAGCAGTGACGGTTGGTGCGTTCGTCAGCGCATCAGAGATTGCTGCCGGTAAACTAGTCTTTACCCCGATAGCCAATAGCAGCGGTAGCGACTACGCCAGCTTTACCTTCCAGGTGGAAGATGACGGCGGCACCGCTTACGGCGGGGTGAATACCGACCCCACCCCCAATACGCTCACCATTGACGTTGCCCTGCCGAACCATGCGCCAACTTTCACTGCCGGTGGCGGCCGTGAATTGACCAGCTTCTACGCGAACCAGGACGTCTTTGGCAACAGTATCGCCATGCAGTCCGATGGCAAGATTGTGGTGGCGGGCACGGCTTATCACAACGTCACTGATTATGCTTCTTATTTTGCCGTGACGCGCTACAACACCGATGGCACTCTGGATAGCACTTTCAGCGGTGACGGCAAGGTGACGACCATAGTGACCCCAGACCGTTGGAACCAGGCCAACAGCGTCATTGTGCAGTCCGATGGCAAGATTGTGGTGGCGGGGTGGGCGCAGACCAACGGCTACGATGTGTTTGCTGTGACGCGCTACAACACCGATGGCACCTTGGATAGCGGTTTTGGCGCCAACAATAACGGCATCGTGACCAGCAGCACCTCCTTTGCTGGTGAGGGCCATAGCCTCAGCCTGCAATCTGACGGCAGTATCGTCGTGGCGGGCACTTCTTCTTTCGGCGACTTTGCCGTGATGCGCTACACCAGCAGCGGCGTGTTGGATACCAGTTTTGGTACCGCCCATAACGGCACGCTCACCACGGACTTTGGCGCGTACGAATCTGCCAACAGTGTGGTCGTGCAGTCCGATGGGGAAATCCTGGTGGCGGGCTCAACGCAGGTCGCCGGACAAAACCACAATGTCTTTGCCTTGGCGCGTTACACCAGCGACGGCACGCTGGATAGCAGTTTTGGCGTCAACCATAACGGCATGCTCACCAGCGACTTTAGTTATACGTCGTACGGTACTTTGTATACCTACAGTGCAACTGCCAACAGCGTGACCGTGCAGTCCGACGGCAAGATACTAGTGGTTGGTGACGTCAGAGATTTGAACCAGGGATGGGGTTCCAATTATGGCAATGTTGATATTGCCATGGAGCGCTATAACAGTGATGGTAGCGTGGATATCAACTTCGGTTGGCAGGGTCAGGTAACGATTGACTATAGCGGCTATTATCAGTTCAATGATTCCGGGCGTAGCGTCACCGTGCAATCCGACGGCAAGATCGTGGTGGCGGGTTCGGGAGTGGATGCAAACGGTAATGCCGGTTTTGCCGTTCTCCGCTTCAATAGCGACGGTACCCTGGACAGTAGTTTTAACGGTGATGGCATGCAGCTTACCGGCTTTGGTGGGTCTGGCGATGCCAGCGGTGTCGTGGTGCAATCCGATGGCAGGATCGTGGTGGCGGGTTCGGCCCCTGATAGCATCAGCGGCTACAATGATTTCGCCCTGGCACGCTACAACAGCGATGGTAGCTTGGATACGACCTTTGGCACTATCGGGACGGACACGCTCAATGCCACCCCAAACTACATCGAAAACGGCTCTGCGGTGGTACTGGATAGTTCGGTACAGATTCACGATCCAGAACTCGCCGCACTGGATAATTATGCCGGCGCCAGCATTACTCTATCTCGCCATAACGGTGCCGATGCCCAAGATGTGTTTTCCGCCAGCGGAAATCTAAGTTTCGTCGGCACGAGTGTTCTCCTGTTTGACCCCAGCCTTGGCACCGATGTTACTATCGGCACCCTCACCGACAACAGCAACGGCACGCTGGCCATGACCTTTAATGGCAACGCGACCCAGGCGCGGATGAATGAGGTACTTTCCTCCATCGCCTATGCCAACAGCTCGGAGGCGCCACCCGCTTCAGTGCAGATAGACTGGCTATTCAACGACGGCAACGCCGGAACTCAAGGTGCAGGTGGGGCGCTGACCGCATCGGGCGCCATTACCGTCAGCATTACCCCGGTGAATGATGCCCCAGCCGGTATTGACGGTACGGTGAACATCGTGGGCGTTGACAGCCACACCTTCACCACCGCCGACTTTGGCTTTACCGACGTTGACGGCAACTCGTTTAATGGCATTACTGTGACTACTCTACCCAATGCCGGCAGCCTTACGCTGTCTGGTTCACCAGTCGCGGCTGGAGATATTATCCCCGCTTGGCAAATTAGTTCTGGCTATCTCGTCTTTACCGCTGCAGCCGGCGCCAATATTGCCAATTACGCCAACTTCACTTTCCAGGTGCATGACGATGGTGGCACCGCCAACGGCGGAGTGGATACCGATCCTACGGCCAATACCATCACCATCAACGTCGGTTCGGTAAACCATGCGCCAACCTTCTTCGCAATCAGCGGCGGCTCTCCAGGCGAGCAAGTGACTGATACAACGCCAGTGACTATCCCCGATGTCACGACAGTGACTTCGAGCATGGTGGTCAGTGGCCTTTCTGGTTCGATCACGGATCTGAATGTCACGCTCGACATCAGTCATACCTACGATAGTGATTTACGGATTACCCTGATTGCTCCGGATGGCACTAGGGTCGTCTTGGTTAACAATGAGGGTGGAGGGGGACATGACTTCACCAACACCGTCCTGGACGATCAGGCTACGAACCACCTCCCAGGGAATGCTACAGGTGCCCCGTTTACCGGCAGCTACCAGCCGGATAACCCGTTATCCGCCTTTAACGGCAAGGATATCAATGGGACATGGACGTTGGTGGTTGCTGATACAGCAAGCGGAGATTCCGGGGTTCTCAATAACTGGTCACTGAATTTCAACAAGCAGAACGGGGTTAGCATCAATACGCTGGATGCTACTCCTAGCTATACGCAACATGGCCCTGCGGTGGTGCTGGACAACACAGTACAGATTTACGACCCTGAGCTTGCCGCATTGGGTAACTATGCTGGCGCAAGCCTGACGCTGGCCCGCCATGGCGGGGCTGACGCTCAGGATGTGTTCTTCGGTAGCGGCCATTTGAGCTTCAGCGGGGCTGATGTGATGTTGTCAGGCGCCGTTGTCGGTACTATCAACAACGATAACGGCAATGGCACACTGACTATTGCTTTCAATAGCAACGCCAACCAAGCCGCCGTGAACGAGGTACTTTCCTCGATTGCTTACGCCAATACCGCAGACACCCCTCCCGCCTCGGCGCAGATTGACTGGGATTTTAGCGATGGCAATACTGGCGGGCAGGGCGGTGGCGGGGCGGGGCATGCGAGCGGTTCCATTACCGTTGGCATTACACCGACCAGCGCGGCGCAAGTGGATGGCACTTATGTCGGAGGCAATGCGGGTGATCTGTTGATTGCCGGTGCCGGCAATGATCTTCTGTTCGGGGGAGCCGGTAACGACGTTTTGGTGGGCGGCGCCGGCAATGACACGCTGTATGGTGGCGCCGGCAATGATTTGCTGGTGGGCGGCGCCGGCAATGATTTGCTGGTGGGTGGCGCCGGCAATGATTATATCAACCTGGCAGGCGGCGGTCGTGATGTGGTCTCCTATGAGAACACCAGTCTGGGTGATCCTCTGGGTGGCAATGGTACGGACACCGTGGCTAACTTTACACTGGGTTCCGGGGCGGATCGCGATATGGTTGATCTGGCGCACCTGTTAAGCGGCTTTACCAGCACGGGCAGTGCCGCTGGCGATGCCGCAGCACTGGTCAACGGTGGCTTCGTTAACTTGCAGGATAGTGGCGGCAACCTGTTATTGCAGGTGGATCAGGATGGCGGCGGCACCTACCAGACGCTTGCCGTCTTGATCCAGCATTCCATGAACGAGATCAACGGCGCCAGCACGCAGGATAAACTTGCTACCCTGCTGGGTGACGGCAATCTTGACGTCGGCGCAACTTATCTGACGGGTTCCTCGATTATTGATGGAGCCACTGGGGTTGCTACCACGTCCAATCTGGTGTTGAATTTTAGCGGTGATGTTAAGCTGAACACCGGAACAATCAAGTTTATTGACGACAACAACCAGGCCATTAGTATTGATGTTACCAACTCCGCCGGACAGCTTTCAGTGACCGACAACCAGCTAACGATCAATCCATCGGTGGACTTTGCGGCCAATACGCATTACCACGTGGAGATTGCTGCTAGCGCCGTCCTTGACAGTAGCGGTCATGCATTTGCCGGTATTGTGGACAACACCACACTCGACTTCCACACCGGTAGTTAGCTTGGATGTTTGATCTGGGACTCGCTGGGTTTATGCCAGTATTTTTTCAATCTTCTGCTCGTATTCTGGAAAGTAATGCATGATGACCGGTAGATCAAAACGGCGCAGGATGCTGGTATTAGGTTCGCGTTCCAGCAGGAAGTCGAAGGAGTGGCTCACCAGTTGATCTACCGTCACCCGCCCAGCGGTGAGCTTGGCCGCGTAATCCGGCGGCACCGTGACGATATGGGTGGTTGTGGTTGCAGCCTGCACCATTACCTCGAATGTCGAGTTGTCCAGTTCCTTGACGCTTACTATAGACATTCGTCTCTCCCCATACTTTAAGGCGTAAATTGCAACAGCTGCCGTAGCAACGGTAGCGTCACCGGCCGCTTTGCGATTAGCGACCATTCGTCCAGCGCGTCCAGCGTGGCCATTAGTGTGCGTAGGTCGCGTCGCAGATGGCGCAGGCAGTAGTCCGTCACCTCGTCTGGCAGCTTCATGCCACGCGCGGCAGCATGGGCTTTGAGGGCTTGGGCTTTTTCCTCGTCCGACAGCGGGTGTAGCTGATACACCAGTCCCCAGGACAGTCGTGTTGCCAGATCATCGCGCAGCCCCATCTGCATTGGAGCGGCTTCGCCAGAGGCGAGCAGGGCGAAGCCGCTATCACGCAGGCGGTTGTAGGTGTTGAACAGTTCGATTTGGGCGTCGTCGGAGAGTTTTTGCACGTCGTCCATCGTGACCAGATTGACGCTGTTCTGTTTCGCCAATCCGGCGCAGGCGCTGAGTAAATGGCTTTTACCAGTACCGCCTTGCCCCCACAGGAAGATGAAGCATGCCTCGCTACTGCCAGTGGCAGCGGCGCGCAGACTGTGTAGGGCTTCGGCATTGCGGCCGGGAACGAAGTTGTCCAGCGTGGGCGCGGTGATTGGTTGGATATCGAGTAGTAACTGTTTCACTTTTAAACAATCTTTGTGGCCGCGCCCGTTTTCTCGTTTCGCGGCCATTTCGGGTAAAATCCGGTTTGGAAAGAATCAGGGACAGGTCGCAGTATCATCCGGCCCGAATTTGTTTTTGAATCGTACTGTAACGTCAGCAAAGCGAGAACTCAACTTGAATCCTGCCGATTCCGCAAAACCCTCCATCAGCTACCGCGACGCGGGGGTTGATATTGATGCCGGCGATGCGCTGGTGGAAGACATCAAGCCGTTCGCCAAACGCACCATGCGACCCGAGGTGCTGGCCGGTATCGGCGGCTTTGGTTCACTGTTTGAAGTTCCAAAGAAGTATAAAACTCCGGTGCTGGTATCCGGCACCGACGGCGTAGGTACCAAGCTGAAATTGGCTTTCCAGTTCAACAAGCACGACACCGTCGGCATCGACTTGGTGGCGATGAGCGTCAACGACATTCTGGTGCAGGGCGCCGAGCCGCTGTTTTTCCTCGATTACTTCGCCTGCGGTAAGCTGGAAGTCGGCACCGCCGCGCAGGTCATCAAGGGCATCGCCCACGGTTGCGAGCAGGCCGGCTGTGCGCTGGTGGGCGGCGAGACGGCGGAGATGCCGGGCATGTACCCGGCTGGTGAATACGACCTGGCTGGCTTCGCGGTGGGTTGCGTAGAAAAAGCTGCCATCATTGATGGCTCCACCATTGCCGAGGGCGACGTGGTGCTGGGGCTGGCTTCCAGCGGTGCGCATTCCAATGGCTACTCGCTGGTGCGCAAGCTGATTGAGCTGTCCGGCATTGACCTCGATTCCAACTTTCACGGCCAGCCGTTCCGCGACGTGGTGATGGCACCGACGCGCATCTACGTCAAGTCGCTGCTCAAGCTGCTGGCGGAACTGCCGGTCAAGGGCATGGCGCACATCACCGGCGGGGGCTTGAGCGGCAACGTTCCACGCGTGCTGCCGGAACATCTGACTGCTGAAATCCAGCAAAGTGCTTGGACGCTGCCGCCGTTGTTCCAGTGGCTGCAACAGCAAGGCAACGTCACCCACGACGAAATGCACCGCACCTTCAACTGCGGCATCGGCATGGTGGTTATCGTCGCCACGGACGATGCCGAGCGTGCACAAACCCTGTTGCAAGCCGAAGGAGAAACGGTTTATCGCATCGGCGGCATTCGCCTGCGTGCCAAGGGCGAAGCGCAGACACTGGTGGTTTAGATGCGCGCCGGCGTGGTAAGTCATTGGTAACCATTCCCGGCGTGGCGCGTTACTTGGCTGTGCAAAATTTTGAGGAACCCGTCATGTATCGTCTTTGGATTACGTTGTTACTGCTGTGTGCCACTGGCGCGCATGCCGCGCCGCAGCAGGTTTCCGCAGTCTATCACCTTAGCCGTAACGGCCAGTCATTCGCCAACGTCACCGAAACCTTCCGCCAGGAAGGCGGGCACTACAAGCTGGAAAGCATCACCAAGGGCATAGGCGTTTACGCGCTGCTTGGCGTGCGTCGCCTGGCGAGCGAGGGCGAGGTCACGCCCGAGGGGTTGCGCCCCACCCATTTTGAACAGCAGCAGGGCGACGACAGCAAGCGGTTGATAACGGCCGATTTCGACTGGGCGGCCGGTACCCTGACCATGACTGCCAAAGGCAAGGTCAAGACCGAAACCTTGCTACCTGGCACTCAGGATATTGCCAGCTATGCCTACCAGTTTATGTTTGCCCCACCGCAAGGGGATCAGGTAGAAATTCCCGTCACCACCGGTAAGAAACTGCGTACCTATCTTTACCGTATCGAAGCGCGTGCTGTGCCGGTGGAAACTGCCGCCGGTAGTTACAGGACGCTGCATTTCGTCAACGCGACTGAAGGTGGTGACGACAAGCAACTATGGCTGGGTGTCGAAGTACATTACATCCCGGTGCGTATTGTCATGCCGGATGAAAACGGCGGTACGCTGGAGCAGGTGTTGACCAGCCTGCGCGTGGAGTAACATGCCGTACTGGCTCCGTGGCAACTGGAGCCGCCTGCTGGTAGCGCTGTTGCTGTCGCTGCTGGCGCACCTGTGGTTGGCGGGCGGGCTGCACTTTGCGATGCCGGTGTGGGAAGAAAACGAGCCTATCGTGGTGCGGCTGGTTAATCCTCCGCCCGCAAAACTCGCAGCCCCTAGCGTGACGGCGAAACCAGCAGCGGCGAAGCCCAGGCCTCGGCCGGCACCCCAGCTAAAGCCAGCGCCGCCGGCAGAACCGTCTCCCAGTCCCGCGCCGGAAGTCTCGCCGCAACCGCAGCCTTCCGCCGCCATGGAGCCAACGCCAGAGCCGCCAAAGGCAGAGGAACATGCGGCCGTGGAAGAACAACCTGCCATGCCAGCCGAGGAAGAAAAGCTGCCACCGCCGCCCCATCATGTGGAAATTGATTTCCAGGTCGTGCGTAATGGCATCACAGCCGGTGTTGTGCGCCACAGCTATCTAGCCAGCGAAGACGGTAGCTATGCCTTGAACAGTGCCATAGAGCCGCAGGGGGTGCTGAGTTTGTTTGTGTCCCATTTGATGGAGAGCAGTACGGGGCAAATTACTGAGCATGGCCTTACCCCATCGATCTATGTCTATCAATATGGTAGCAACCCAGACAAGACCCGCAAGGCGACTTTCGACTGGCAAGGCAAGACCCTCACCATGGAATCCAAGGGCCGCCACCAATCCGTGGAATTGCAGGATGGTGCGCAGGACGTGCTAAGCTTTATGTACCAGTTCATGTTCGTCCCGCCACTGCAGGAAATGCAACTCGCCATCACCAACGGCAAGAACTACCATATTTACGATTACCTGTTCGAGGGTGAGGAAACCCTGGAAACAAAAATAGGCCCGCTACGTACCTGGCACATGGCCCAAAGTAGCGGTAACGGCGAGGAAAAAAAGGAACTCTGGGTGGCGACCGATTATCATTTTTTACCGGTCAGAATACGCATTACGGACAAGGACGGCGCGGTCATGGAAGGCACGGTGACGCGCCTGCAAATGGAATAAGGGCAAAAATATGCAAATCACTGAAAATTTACTGCGTCAAGCCGCCATGGCCTTGGCTACCGTCCTTGCCCCACACGGCCCGGCAGACGCCAAGCTGAGTGCTTACTTCCGCGAGAACCAAAAGCTGGGCATGCAGGAACGCGCCTTTATTGCCGACACCGTGTACCAGACTTTGCGCCGCCGCCGCCTGCTGGAATACTTGTGCGACGGTACTGATGCGCGCTGCCTGGTGCTGGGCGTGCTGCTACGGGTGCAGGGGATGAGTTTGCGCGACCTCGGCCCGCTGCTCAACAAGCAGCAGACCGAGTGGGCGCACGCCATCAAGGCCAAGTCTACTGAAAATCTGCCGCTGGCGGTGCAGGCCGACCTGCCGGATTGGCTGTGGGACAAGCTGGTGCAACAGTATGGCGACGTGCAAGCACTTGCCATTGCCCGCGCCATGCACCTGTCCGCCCCGCTGGATTTGCGCGTCAACCGCCTCAACGGCCAGCGCGAAGCGGTGCTGGCGCTGTTTACCAAGGAAGGCATAGACGCTACGCCCACGCCCTATTCACCCGACGGCGTGCGCCTCAAGGAAAAAATCGCGCTCAACAAGCATGTGCTGTTCGTCAAGGGCGTGGTCGAGGTGCAGGACGAGGGAAGCCAGTTGTTGGCGCTGTTGCTGGCACCACGCCGAGGCGAAATGGTGGCGGATTTCTGTGCCGGTGCCGGCGGCAAGACCTTGGCGCTGGGCGCGCTGATGGCTAACAGCGGCCGCCTGTATGCGTTCGACGTGGCAGAAAAGCGCCTCGCCAACCTGCGGCCACGGCTGGCCCGCAGCGGGCTGTCCAACATCCACCCGCAACTCATCGCCAACGAGCGCGACCAGAAACTCAAGCGTCTGGCGCAAAAGTTCGACCGCGTGCTGGTGGACGCACCGTGCAGCGGCCTCGGCACGCTGCGCCGCAATCCCGACCTCAAGTGGCGCCAGACCGAAATGGACGTCGCCGAGTTGAGTATCAAGCAAGCCAGGATACTCGAAGCCGCTGCCAAGCTGGTCAAGTCGGGCGGGCGGCTGGTGTACGCCACCTGCAGCCTGTTGCGCGAGGAAAACGAAGGTGTGGTCGAGGCTTTCCTGGCGCAGCACCCGGAATTCAAACAACTCAACGCCGCCGAAATCCTCGCCCAGTACAAAGTCGCGCTGGATACCGGCGCCACGCTCAAGCTGCTGCCGCACTTGCACGGCACCGACGGCTTCTTTGCCGCCGCTTTTGAGCGCTTGGCGGCCGAGGACAAGTCGTTGCCGGTGGTGGAAGTGCCGAAACCGGAGGTGGTGGTTGCAGAAACCGAAGAGGCCGTGCCTGCCGTACCCAAAAAACGTGCGAGGGTGGCAAAGCCCAAGGTGGCGGAAGCCAAGCCCAAACCAGAAGCCAAATCCAAGGCTGCGCCAAAACCGAGAAAAACAGCCAAATCCGCGGAGTAAAAGCCAGGGACGCAAGATGAAGTTGCCATCACTGAATACCCAAATTCTCCTCGGTGCCGTGTTAGGCGTGCTGCTTGGTTTGTGGCTGGCTGCGCTGGACCAGGATTCTGCCGTTGCGCAACATGGTCTTTACGCCGCCGGACTGATGGGTAACCAGTTCATCGACCTGCTGAAAATGATTCTGGTGCCGCTGGTGTTCACTTCCATCGCTGCCGGGGTCGCCAACCTGCGCGCCCACCGGCAAATGCACCGGGTGTGGATCACCACGCTGGGCTTCTTTGTATTTTCCATGGCAGTCGCCATCGTGCTGGGCATGGGCGCGGCTAATCTGTTCGCGCCAGGCAAGGGCTTGAGCCTGCACCTGTTCCAGGATGCCATGCAGGGTTTCCAGGCCAAACAGATGTCGCTGGCCGAATTCGGCCAGAGTTTTCTGCACGAACTGTTTCTTAATCCTTTCGCTGCGTTGGCGCAGGGCAACGTGCTGGCCATCGTCATCTTCGCCCTGTTCCTCGGCATCGCGCTGGTAGCCGGCGGCGAGCGCTACCGCAACATCCTGGCGCTGTTGCAGGAAGGGCTGGAAATCACCTTGCGCATCGTCGGCTGGATCATGCGGCTGGCGCCGCTCGGCATCATGGCGCTGCTGGTCAAGCTGGTGGCGACGCAGGATGTGGCGCTGCTGGCCACCCTAGCCAAGTTTGTCGCGGTCGTGCTCGGCACCACCTTGCTGCACGGCGCCGTGGTGCTGCCGCTGATTGGCTATCTGGTGGCTGGCGTTTCGCCACTGCGTTTCTGGCGCGGTGCGCGCGAGGCGCTGCTGACGGCGTTTGCCACCAGTTCCAGTTCCGCCACCCTGCCGGTGACTTTGCGCTGCGTGGAACAACATCTACACGTCAAACCAGAGATTGCCGGTTTCGTGGTGCCGCTGGGCGCCACCGTCAATATGGACGGCACTGCCCTGTACGAAGCCGCCGCCGCGCTGTTCGTCGCCAACCTGGCCGGCATCGACCTCAACCTGGTGCAGCAGATGATCGTCTTTGTCACTGCCATGCTGGCCGCCATTGGCGCCCCCGGCATCCCCAGCGCCGGCATGGTGACCATGGTCATGGTGCTGCAATCGGTAGGCTTGCCGGCCGAAGCCATCGCCATCCTGCTACCGATAGACCGCCTGCTGGATGCTTTCCGCACGGCGGTCAACGTGGAAGGTGACATGGTGGGCAGCCTGGTAGTGCAGAAGCTGACCAAAGCAACAGTGGTTTAGCTCTTTCCCCCTGCCAACGTGAACTCGCTGACTTTCCGGCCAGCCGTGCCAGCCGATGTGGAACGCATCGCCGCCCTGGTTAATGTGGCCTATCGCGGCGAACACAGCAAGCGGGGATGGACGACGGAGGCCGATTTGTTGGAAGGGCGTAGGACGGAAGCCGAAGAGGTCCGGCGGCTGCTCGCCCAGCCGTATTCTGCCATCCTGCTATGTCTGCAAGGGACTGAGTTGGTGGGTTCGGTGCATATCGAAAAAGCCGGGGATCATGCCGACCTGGGCATGTTCGTGATCGAACCGGCGCTACAAGGGCGCGGGATCGGCAAGCATTTACTGGCATTGGCCGAACAGACGGCGCAACAGCAATGGGGCGTCGACAAGATCGTCATGGCCGTGATCAGCCTGCGCCAGGAGTTGATTGTCTTTTACCAGCGGCGCGGCTACCGGCGCACCGGCATCCTGCGGCCTTTTCCCATCAACCCTGCGATGTGGACGCCAAAAGTTCCCGGCCTGCAACTTGAGCTGTTGGAGAAATTTCTGGTTGACGAGCGCTGGCCAACCCGAGTAAAGTGCGCGCCTTCATGACGAACGCACCCTACAATCAAGCAACCGTAATCGCCCGCAAGGCGCTGTGGCTGGTCGCCACTTCTTGCGGTTGCTGCTGTTCGTTCTGATTTTTTCCACAGTAACCGCGGGTTCCGCTGCGGTTACTTCGTTTTTCCTCCCGCCGCCGGGCCCGCCAAGAAAGGCCCGATATGGCAAACACACAACCGAACCATCCAGCACAGGCAATCACCGGCGCCGCTTTCGTGGTGCTGTCCGCCGTCGCGTTTTCATCCAAGGCGGTGATGGTCAAGCTCGCCTATGCCTACGATGTTGACGTGGAAACCTTGCTGGTGCTGCGCATGGCGTTTGCCGCACCGTTCTACCTGGCGATCGCAACATGGCTGTATTTCGCCGGCAAGGTGGAACATCTGGAGCGGCGTGACTTGCTGGCCATTGTGCTGCTGGGCTCGGTTGGCGGCTATCTGCCGATGTGGCTCGATTTTTCCGGGTTGGCCTATGTGTCGGCCGGGTTGGAGCGGATCATCTTGTTCCTTTACCCCACCATGGTGGTGCTGATCTCCGCCATGCTGTTTGGCCGCGCCATCGGTCGGCAGGAGGTGGTCGCCTTGCTGTTGTGCTATGCCGGGGCGGCCGTGGCGGCGGGCGGGGATGTGCTGGCCGTGGGGCAGTTGACGTCACGGATCGCGCTGGGAGCCGGGCTGATTTTCGCCAGCGCCCTGACCTACGCCGGATACCTGGTGGCGAGCGGCAGGCTGATTCCCAAGCTGGGGGTGTTGCCGTTTACCGCCTGCATCATGCTGGTCGCCAGCATGACCGCGACCGGCCATTACCTGGCGATCCCTCACCAGACTGCGTTGACCGGCTTGCCGGGCAATGTGTATGGCATCGCCCTGCTGATGGCGGTGGTGGCAACGGTGTTGCCGTCATTCCTGCTGAGTGCCGGCATCCACCGCATCGGCAGCAGCCGGGCGGCGATGCTCGGCATGGCGGGGCCGGTTTCCACTATCCTGCTGGCTTACCTATTCCTCGGTGAAGCGGTGACCCCGCCGCAGTTGGCCGGAACCGCGCTGGTGATAGCCGGCGTGCTGGCCATCACCCCTAGGTCGAGGTCCCGCTAATCAAGCGGTGGTGCGCGCTGACCACCATTGTTGCCAGTGCGCTACCCCGTGCATCGCCAACGAGTACACCGCCGGCACCACCACCAGCGTGAGCAGGGTGGAAGTAATCATGCCGCCGATTACCGCCACCGACAGCGGGCCGTTGGTTTCGGCGCCGGCGCCGAAACCCAGTGCGGCCGGCAGCAGGGCAAGGACGATGGTGGCGGAGGTCATCAGCACCGGTCTTAGACGTATCGGGCAGGCGTCTTTGAGGGCATCGTCAATCCCCATGCCCTGTTCGCGGCGCTGGTTGGTGAGGTCGACCAGCAGGATGGAGTTCTTCGCCACCAGGCCGATCAGCAGCACCAGCCCGATCATGGAGAAGATGTTAAGCGTGTGCCCGGTCAGCCACAGCGCCATCACCCCGCCGATGATGGCGAGCGGCTGCGCCAGCATGATGATGAGCGGTTGCAGAAAGGAGTTGAACTGGCTGGCCAGCACCATGTACAGCAGCACCATGGCCATGACGAAGGCGAACGCCATGTTTTGCGCGGTTTTGCCGAATTCTTCCGCCTGGCCGGTGAACTTAATGGCGTAGCCGGGCGGTAGCAAAGGCTTGGCGGTTGCCTGTACCTTGGTGACGGCTTCGCCCAGCGGCAGGATGGGGGTGCCGTAGAAATTGGCGGCGTATTGCAGGTCGAAGCGGCCGATCACCGCCGCGCCCAGCACCGGCTTGAAACTGGCCACGGTATCCAGCCGTACCATGGCACCCTCCTTGTTGCGCAAATAGATTTTGGTGAGATCGGCGGGCTGGCCGAAGCTGCCGTCCTTGGCCTTGATGCGGATATCGTAGCGTTCGCCATCGCCCGGATCGTCGTTGTACTTGGCGATGTCGATGCCGCCGGTCAGCATGTTGAGCGAGAACGCCACATCCTGCGCCGACAGGCCGAGGTCGGCGGTGCGCGTGCGATCGATGTTCATCACCAGCTCCGGCAGATCAAGCTGCATGTCGAGGTCAACCTTGCCCATGCCGGGCACGTTGGACAACTTTTGCTGTACTTGCTGGGCGAGGGTGGCGACCTGCCCCAGGTTGGGGCCGGACAGGTTGAATTGCAACGGGTCGCCGCGCTGGCCCTGCACGATGGGCACCGGTGCCGGGAAGGCACGCACGCCGGGGATCTGGGCGAACTCCTCGCGCAGTTTCTTCAAGGTCTCCTGCTGGCGCAGGCTGCGTTTGTCTCTATCCTGCATGCGTACATAGGCGAAACCCTGGTTGACCTGCCCGGTCTGGCCGATGCCGATGCCGGTGAAATAGGTGGCGACTTCCGGGTGCTTGCCGAGGACTTTCTCGACTTCCACCAGGCGCGTGTTGGTGTAGTCCACGCTGGAGCCGAGCGGGGTTTTCAAATAAACAATGAAGCGGCCTTCGTCCTCTTCCGGGATGAATTCCTTCTTCACCTGCTGGAAGAACCAGGCGCTGGAAAGGACGGCGAGCAGCGTAATCAACAGCACCTTCCAGCGGTGGTTGAGCGCCAGCCGCAGCAGCGCGCGGTAGACGTCATCCATGCCGTGGAAGAAGGCATCCAGCGCGTAGTAGAAGCGTCCATGGTTGGCGCTTACTTTCAGGTAGCGCGAGCACAGCATGGGGGTGAGGGTGAGCGAGACGAACAGCGACACCAGCACGCCGAAGGTGACCACCACGGCAAACGACTTGAAGAACTGGCCGATGATGCCGCTCATGAAAATCACCGGCGCGAAGATGGAAACTAAAGAAAGTGTCGCTGCCAGTACGGCGAAAGCCACTTCCTTGCTGCCATTGATGGCGGCGCTGACCGGGTCGGGGTCGAGCTTCTCGCGATGGCGGAAAATGTTTTCCAGCACAACGATGGCATCATCCACCACCACCCCGATCAGCAGCAGCAGCGCCAGCAGGGTCATGACGTTGAAGGTGAAGCCGCCGAAATACATTACCGCCACCGCGCCCAGCAGGGATACCGGGATCGCCGTGGCGATGATGAGGGTAGAGCGGATGGAGCGCAGGAACAGCCAGACGATGGCGGCGGCCAGCAGCGTGCCGGCCACCAGGTGCTCCAGTAGCGCGTTGATCAGTTCCTGGATGTAGAGCGCGTCGTTGGAAGCAATTTCGATGGTCATGCCGGGCGGTAGTTGTGGGCGGATTTCGGTTTGCAGGCGGCGCTGTACTTCGTCGATGATGGCGACGGTGTTGGCATTGGCGATCTTGACGATGCCCAGCCCCACGGTGCGGTCGCCATTGAAATGGGCCAGTTGGCGGAAGTCGCCCAGGCCATCCTCGATTTCCGCCACGTCCTTCAGCCGGATCGCCGCGCCGTCGCGATAGGCGACGATCATGGTGCCGAGGTCGGACAGCTTGTGGAACTCCATGTCTAGCTTGAACAGGTATTCGCTCTTCTGGCCGACCATGAAGCCGCCGGGCAGTTGTACGTGCTCGTTGTCGAAGGCGTTTTGCAAATCCTGCGCGGTAACGCCTAGCGCCGCCATGCGCTCCGGCAGCAGGTTGACGCGGATGGTGCGGTCGCGGCGGCCGCCCAGCCGCACCTCACCCACGCCGTTGATGGTTTCCAGCCGCTTCTTCAGCACATTGAGCGCGTATTGGTTGAGCTGCTGCTGGGTGCGGTCGCCGCGTAGCGCCATCCACATGATGGGCGAGGCGCCGGTTTCTACCTTGGCTACCACCGGCGGATCGGCATCCTTGGGCAGGCGGCGCAGCACCTGGTTGACCTTGGTCTGCACTTCGTTGAAGGCAACATCCACCCGTTTGTCCAGATTGAAGGTGATAGTGACGTTGGACTGGCCGGGGCTGGAGCTGGACTGGATGTGCTCGATGCCGGGCACGCTATTGACCGAGGTCTCGATCACGTTGGTGATGCTGGCGTCGATGATGTCCGGGTTGGCGCCTTTTTCCGTGGTGCTGACCGAGATCACCGGGAATTCGATGTAAGGGAAGCGATCCACGCCGATGCGCTGGTAGCTGATGATGCCGAACAGCACCAGCACGCCGGATAGCATCCAGGCGAGGACGTGGCGCTTAATTGATAGCTCGGGTAGCGTCATTGCGGAAGTCCTGCATAAGTGGCTGCGGCGGCGCCATTGGTTTTTCTTTTGTTGCACGGCGGCGTTGCGCGGTGCTCGCCCCCTTGCCGTACTCCTTGTACTGTCTCGGGTTCTGCGCTCCGTGCGCCTTGCACTGCATCCGCCTCGCTCACTTCTGCAGTCCTTCCTTTGGTTGCTGCACATTGACTGGCGCCTTGTCAGTCAAATAGGCGGCGCCATCCACCGCCACGGTTTCACCGGCACTTAGGCCGGTGGTGATTTCCACCACGCCGTCCTGCCGCAGCCCGGTTTTGACGATGTGCTGGCTGGCGCTGTTATCCTTGATGACGTAAACCACTTCGCCCGCTGGGCGCAGCACCACGCTGGCCTCGGGCACGACCACGGCTTCTGCGTGTTCACCCAGGATGACCTTGCCATTGACGCTGGCGCCGCCTTGCCAGCCGTTCTGGTCTGTCACGTCGGCGATGATGTCCACCGCGCGGTTGCTGCCGATCAGTGGTTTGATTTCCTTGATGGTGGTGGTATAGACCTGATCCGGCACCGTCGGCGTAAAAAGGCGTACGGTCTGTCCTGGGTGCAGCTTGGCCGCCACGCCTTCCGGGAACGGCAGGTGCGCGCGCAGTTTTTGCGTGCCGATCAGCTGGAACAGAGGGTCACCCTGCTTGATGAAATCGCCGGGAGAAACGATCTGCTTTTCCACACGGCCATCTATGGGCGAAAACACCTGGGTCTTGGAGCTGTTGTGCTCAATCGAGGCGAGGCGGGCGCGTGCGGCTTCCTGCTCCTCGCGCAAGGCGCTTTGCTGGGTGGAGGCGTCCTCCGCCGCATTTTGCGAAATAAAGTTTTTTTGCACCAGGCGCTGGTTGCGTTCCACGATGCGCCCTTGATTGGTGAGCAGGGCTTCGATGCGGGCGATTTCTGCTTCGGCCTCACGCTTTTGCAAAACGTAATCAGTGGCGTCCAGGATGGCCAGCAGCTGGCCTTTTTTCACGTCCTGCCCGGCGTGGGCAAAGATTTTCAATACCTTGGCGCCTACTTCCGCGCCGACGCCGGGATCAATCAGGCTTTCCATAGTGCCTATGGTTTGTTCGAAGATTTCCAGCTTACGTGTTTGCGCCTGGGTCACGTTGACCAGGGTGGCAGGAGGGGCGACAGATTGGTTTTTATCTTCCGCTTTTTTGGCGCAGCCCGGCAGCAGCAAGGTGGCCGCCAATAACAGGCAGAGTTTGTTCATGGTTGTTGTTCCTTGGGGTCAGGCAGGATGCCGTGCAGCATCAACTGCAACATTTTCTCGCTGTAGCGTTGTGGGTCGTCGGCAAAATCAACGTCGGGATAATGGCGTAGCAGGTCACGTGCCTCGAAGAAATAGAGATTGACCGCGATCAGCATCAACGCCACTGCCGCCGGGTCAAGTTCCCGACGTAGCTCGCTGCGTGCCTGACCGTCGCGGATCATTTCCACCAGCCGGGCGAAGTTCTGCCCGAACACCTGTTCCGCCAGATCCTTGCCGCGTTGCGCGCCGTTTTCCAGCAGATCGCGCAGAATCAGGCGCGTGGCCTGGCTGTGTTCCAGCATGGATTGCAACTGGCTGTGGCCAAAATGCGCCAGCCGTTCGACAAAATTGCCAGTGCCATTTTCCAGCCGTTGCAAACGGCTCTGCGATTCCTTGCAGGCATCCTTGACTACGGCCAGGTAAAGCGCACTTTTGGAGCTGAAGTGGTGAAAAATGTTGGCCTTGCTTACCCCGGCGCGGGCAGCGATGGTATTCATGGAAACGGCATCGAAGCCTTGTTCGGAGAACAATGCTTCGGCGGCGGCCAGGATGCGCGCGACACTGCTGGCATCAGCGGGATCAGTGGGAATTCGGAGGGCTTGCATGATGGTGCTTCCCAATCGGAACGTAGAGGCAAGAAGTTTGCCACTGACTGACCGGTTGGTCAATATTGGTGTGGGTTAGCGCATGTATAATCCCAAAATCCGTACAACAACATTCAGCCGAGTCGGAGCCCCATGGAACTGCATCAGTTTTTCCTGATTTTTGCCATCACCCTGATCTCGGCCCGGGTGTTTTCCGAAACCGTGGCGCGCTTCGGCGTTCCCGGCGTCATCGGCGAGTTGCTGGCCGGCCTGATGGTGGGGCCATCCTTGCTGGGCTGGGTCACACCGGACGCCACTATGAAGCTGCTGGCCGAAATCGGCATCATCCTGCTGCTGTTCGAGGTGGGTATGGATACCGATCTCAACCGGCTGGCACGTTCCGGCGCCAAACCGGTGATCGTGGCCATGGTCGGCTTCTTCCTGCCATTCTTGCTGGGCTACGGCGTCAGTGCCTGGGTGTTCGGCTTGCCGGAACTGACGGCCTTGTTCATCGGCGGCACTCTGACCGCCACTAGCATTGGCATCACGGTGCGGGTGCTGGACGATCTGGGTAAGCGTCACTCGGATGAAGCGCAAATCGTTATCGGTGCCGCTGTGCTGGACGACATCCTGGGGGTGCTGGCGCTGGCTTTTCTCTACCAGTTTGCCGTGGAAAAGCAGGTTTCGTTGCAGACGCTAGGCATGGTGAGCCTGTATATCGTGCTGTTCATGTTGTTGGCGCCGCTGGCTGCCAAGCTGGCTGCCGGGGTGATCGACAATTTCCGCCAACGTGCCGCTGCCCCCGGCCTGCTGTTGACCATGGCGTTGTCGTTGATCCTGCTGTTTTCCTGGTTGGCGCATTTAGTAGGGGCGCCGGTCATTATGGGTGGTTTTGCCGCCGGTTTGGCCTTTGGCCAGCACTTTGGACTGAAGCTGAACATTCCGTTGCCGTTCGGACACACGCTTTCCTTAGCGCCCAGCCCGGCAATGGCGCACCGGCTGGAAGAACAGATGCGCCCGCTGATCCACACCTTCGCCCCACTGTTTTTCGTCATGGTGGGGGTGTCGCTTGACCTCAAGGCGGTGGATTGGAGTTCGGCGTTTATCTGGGAGCTGGCGACGTTGCTGTTGCTCGCTGCCTTCATCGGCAAACTTGCTTCCGGCTATTGCATCCGCGAACCGCGCCGGGAGCGCCTGGCGATCGGTCTGGCGATGATACCGCGTGGCGAAGTCGGGCTGATTTTCGCCCAGTTGGGCTTTACCCAGAACATCCTCAACGGCGAACTCTATGCCGCCATGCTGATCGTCATTGCGCTGACCACCATGGCGCCACCGTTCCTGCTCAAGTGGTTTTACGGCAGGCAGACCGTTAGCGGCTGACCTTGCGCCAATCGAAAAACGGCCCCGGGTCGGTCTTGCGGCCGGGAGCAATATCCGAATGGCCGACGATGCCAGCAATCGGGTAGTGCTGTTTGAGCGCCGCCAGCAGGGTATTCAGGGTTGCATACTGTGCATCCTCGAACGGTGTGGCGTCATCGCCTTCCAGCTCAATGCCGATGGAGAAATCATTGCAGCGCTCACGCCCCTGCCATTGCGATAGCCCGGCATGCCAGGCACGCTGGCTGCATGGCACGAACTGGATCAGCTCGCCATCGCGGCGGATGAAAAAATGGGCGGACACCTTGAGCTGGTGGATTGCGGCGTAGTAGGGGTGTGCGGACGGATCAAGCCGGTTGGTGAATAGCTCGGCTACACCGTTACCGCCGAACTCGCCCGGCAGCAGGCTGATGTTGTGGAGCACCACTAATTCAATCGCCATGCCGGGCGGACGCGCATCGCAATTGGGCGACGCGATCTGGCAGGCGGTGTCCACAACACCGGCGGCATCAAGCTTAATCATGCGCGCGTTGCCTGCTTCCGATAAAATCGTGCCCTAACTTAAAATTCGGAGCCTTCATGGTTTTCCTCGAACTGTTCGTCATGCTGGTGGTGATTCTAGTCGCTGCCGAAGTGTTTACCAATGCCCTGGAGCATCTGGGCGAAAAACTCAAAATCTCCGAAGGCGTCACTGGTTCACTGTTCGCCGCTGTTGGCACCGCCTTGCCGGAAACCATGGTGCCGCTGTTGGCGCTGCTGGCCGGGACGCAAAACGTGCAGGTCAACGAGGAAATCGGCGTCGGCGCCATTCTCGGCGCGCCTTTGATGCTGTCCACCCTGTCCACCTCGTTGCTGGCGTTTGCCGTGCTGGCCAAGCGCGGTGTGCAGGGCGAGTTCCACCCGGAAAAAACCGGCCTGTTGCGTGATCTCAATTTCTTTCTTGCTGCCTTCGCCTTCGCTACCCTGGCGCTATACATCCCGCACCACCTGACCGCGGTGCGCGCGACCTTGGGCTTCACCATGGTGCTGATCTATTTCGTCTATATCATGCTCACTCTGCGTGCTTCCAAGGCGCTGGTGGAGGATGGCCACGGCACTGAGGCCAACGAAGCGATGTTCCTGTGCCGGCTGGGTTTGCCCAATAACATCATCATGATCCTGCTGCAATTGGCCGCTGGCCTCGGCCTGCTGGCGTTCGGGGCGCATGGCTTTATTGGGGGCGTCGAGGAAGCAGCCAAAATTCTCGGCATTTCCGCCTTGCTGCTGTCGCTGCTGATCATCCCGATTGCCACCGAACTACCGGAAAAGGTCAACAGCATTCTGTGGGTGCGCCGGCGCAAGGACACGCTGGCCTTCGGCAACATCACTGGCGCCATGGTGTTCCAGGGCACGCTGCTGCCGGCGATCGGCATCATGCTGACGCCATGGGAGCCGCGCCGTGAGGTGCTGGCGGGCGTCATCATCACTCTGCTGGCGGCGTCCTGGCTGCGCTGGCGCGCCGGTCGCGGCCACCTCAAAGTGTGGATGGTGTGGGTGAATGGTGCGCTTTACCTGACCTATCTGATGGTGGCGCTGGCGTAGCGAAACTAGTGGCCGTTGCGTGTTGATTAACTGAGCAAATTTAAATTTAGCCCAGCCACACGCTGAAAATCACTGTCCCCGGTGAAAAACAGGTGATCATTGCCAAGTTGTAGGCAGCATGTCGCTTGCAGCGCATCCGGTGTGCGCAGCCCGTGGCGTGCGCGGATTTCGGTGGCAAGCTCGACTACATCACGGGTGAGTTCTACCCAGACCAGATCGGGGCGAGCAAAGAAAGCATCGTATTGCGCCAGGACGGCATGGTCGCCGCTACGCATCGGCCTGATCCGGCATTCCAGCCAAGTGAGGCGACTGACAGCTGCCCCAAGGTTGGGATGGCTGGCTGCGGCTTGCGCCAGTGCGAACTTAATCTTGGCGGCAAACGGTTCCGCGCCTTCAACCAGGTAAATCAGCGCATTGGCATCCAGGAAGGCAATCACACCGCATCCCAGCTTGCGCGCTCGGCTTGGATCTCCGCGTCCAGCACGGCCTGATCCTTGCTGCCCGTCGAGGGTTGGCTCAACAGCCACTGCACAGCACTCACGCCGGCAATGGGCATAGCCGTGCCATGCACCAGGCGTTGGTATTCATCTTCGGAGAGCACTACAGCTGTGGGGCGATTGCGTTTGACGATGTGTAGCGGGCCAAGGCGCAAGCCATCCTCGATGGCGGCCATGCCGCGACGCTTGAGTTCTGCAATGGTAAGGGAGTTCATACGCGCCTCAAAAAGTACTGGAATAGGTACTAATTATGGTGCTGCAGGTATGAAAAATCAAGGGATACGAGTTACGCGGTTTTGCGCACAAACTCGATGCGCTTGCCTTCGACGCTGGCAAAGCTGAGCGCGGTGTCCTGATCCAGGTCGCCGAACAGCGGGTCTGCCTCGCTGGCCTGGCTGGATAGCGACTTGAAGTCGAACAAATCAACATCGGCCAAGTGGGAGGGTGCGACGTTGGTAATGGCGCGGAAGATTTTTTCGGTGCGGCCAGGGTATTCATGCTCCCATTCGTGCAGCATGGCCTTGATCTTCTGGCGTTGCAGGTTTTCCTGCGAGCCGCATAAATCGCATGGGATGATGGGGAATTCCATGCCGCGCGCGTAGGCGGCGATGTCCTTCTCGGCGCAATAGGCCAGCGGGCGGATGACGATGAATTCGCCCTGGTCGGTGGCCAGTTTGGGCGGCATGGCTTTGAGCTTGGCGCCGAAGAACATGTTGAGGAACAGCGTCTGCACGATGTCGTCGCGGTGGTGGCCGAGGGCGATCTTGTTGGCGCTCAGCTCCTGCGCGGTGCGGTAGATGATGCCGCGGCGCAGGCGTGAACACAGCGAGCAGGTGGTCTTGCCTTCCGGCACTTTCTCCTTGACGATGGAATAGGTGTCGGCCTCGACGATGCGGTAATCCACGCCCAGCCGTTCCAGGTATTCCGGCAGGATATGCTCGGGAAAGCCCGGCTGCTTCTGGTCGAGGTTCATGGCGATCAGCTTGAAATCTACCGGTGCGCGTTGCTGCAAGGCCAGCAACAGCATCAGCAGCGCGTGCGAGTCCTTGCCGCCGCTCATGCACACCAGGATGGTGTCGCCATCCTCGATCATGTTGTAATCGCCGATGGCCTTGCCCACCGAGCTGATGAGCTTGTTGCGCAGCTTGAGAAAGTTGCCGGAAACGTGTTCGGGGTAGTGTCGGAGCATTATTAGGGCTAGAGGCTACAAATTCAACGAACGGCCGCCGTCTACCGCGAGCACCTGGCCGGTGATGAAAGGGGCGTCCTGGATCAGGAAACGCACCGCCTTGGCGATGTCCTCGGGTTCGCCGATGCGCTTGAGCAGGGTTTGCGAGATGACGCGCTGGCGGTACAACTCATCGAACTGGGGATTGCTCTCCGGCCATAGGACCGGGCCAGGGGCGACGGCATTGACGCGCACTTCCGGCCCCAGTTCCTGTGCCAGCGAGCGGGTGAGGGTAGCCAGCCCGGCCTTGGCTACGCTGTACACTACATAACCCTTCTTGGGGCGCTCCACATGCATGTCGGTGATATTGACGATGCAGCCTTGCTGTTTGCGCAGCTCAGGTGCCGCCGCTTGCGACAGGAACAGCGGCGCTTTCAGGTTGGAGCCGATCAAGTCGTCCCATTCGCGCTCGCCGATTTCACCGATTTCGGTGGAATAGTAACTGGAAGCATTGTTGATCAGCACGTCCAGCCGGCCGAAATGCTTGACGGTTTCCTGCACCAGTCCGCTCAGCATGGGCAGGTTGTGCAGGTCGCCCTGGATGATGGCGGCCGACTGCGGGCGCAGCAGGTTGAGTTCGGATTGCAGCGCGCGTGCTTCGCCCACCGAGTTGCGGTAATGGATCATCAGCTTGGCGCCACCGGCATGCAGCAGGCGGCAGATGGCCGCGCCGACGCGTTTGGCGCCGCCGGTGATGAGGACGACTTGGTCTTGCAGGTTATCAGTCACGGTTAATGTCGGTTCTGGCGAGGGGTATAATTTACCATATTGGTCGGATATTCATTTGATGGCATCGCTACCCACCCCCTCTGCTGAACAATTGGCGCACAGCACGCGCCTGGTCGAAACCATCCGCGACGAAATCGCCGCGCACGGCGGCTGGATCAGCTTTGCTCGCTACATGCAGCTGGCGCTGTACGCGTCCGGCCTCGGCTATTACAGCGCCGGCGCGAAAAAATTTGGTACTGATGGCGATTTTGTCACTGCGCCGGAAATTTCTCCGCTGTTCGCCCGCACCCTGACCCGGCAGGTGGCGCAGGTGCTGGCGGCAAGCGGTGGCGAGGTGCTGGAACTCGGTGCCGGCACCGGCCGCCTGGCGGCACAGCTGCTGCTGGAATTGCAGCGTCTGGAGGTGCTGCCGCAACGCTATTGCATCCTTGAAGTCAGTGCCTACTTGCGCGAAATTCAACGTGAAACACTGGCGGAACTATTGCCTGTCGAGTTGTTGCAGCGCGTGCAATGGCTGGAGACGCTGCCTGCCTCATTCACCGGGCTGGTCTTCGGCAACGAGGTGCTGGATGCGCTGCCGGTACCTATCCTGGCCTGGCGCGAGGATGGTATTTTCGAGCGCGGCTTGGCCTGGCAGGATGGCCGCCTGGTTTGGCAGGAGCGTCCGCTCAGCGACAGCAAGCTGCTGCAAGCCGCGCAACTGCTGGCGCTGCCGGCTGGTTACGTCAGCGAAATCTGTCCCGCCGCTCATGGCCTCGTCGCCAGCCTGGCGCAATTGCTGGAATGTGGTGCGCTGCTGTTCATCGACTACGGTTTCCCGCGCCGCGAGTATTACCACCCGCAGCGTGCCAGTGGCACTTTGATGTGCCACTACCGCCAGTACGCGCATGACGATCCCTTGCTTTATCCTGGGTTGCAGGACATTACCGCGCATGTGGATTTCACCGCCGTGGCCGAGGCTGGCACGGCGCATGGACTGCAACTGCTGGGCTACGCAAGCCAGGCGCAGTTCCTCATCAACTGTGGCATCACCGACTTGTTGACCGAGGTGTCGCCGGCGGACATGACGGCCTACTTGCCGCTGGCGGCACAGGCGCAGAAGCTGCTGTCGCCGGCCGAAATGGGCGAACTGTTCAAGGCCATCATCTTTGGCAAAAAGCTGCAACTGTTGCCGTTAGGCTTCGCGCGGGGAGACAAGCGCCATGCGCTGTAAGGCCATGTTGCTGGATGCGTCGGGGCAGGCGCTGCGGCTGGGCGAGCTGGCGGTGCCGCAGCCCGGCCCGCGGCAGCTATTACTGCGCGTCCATGCCTGCGGCGTGTGCCGCACCGACCTGCATGTGGCCGACGGCGAGCTATTGGATGCTAAACTGCCGCTGGTGCTGGGGCATGAAATCATCGGTACGGTAGAGGAAATAGGTGCTGAAGTCGAAGGCTTTGTCCTCGGTCAGCGCGTCGGCGTGCCGTGGCTGGGGCATACCTGCGGCGCCTGCCGTTATTGCCTGTCCGGGCGCGAGAACCTGTGCGAGCAGGCGCGCTTCACCGGCTACCACCTGGATGGAGGCTATGCGCAATACACGGTGGCCGATGCCCAGTATTGTTTTGCGCTGCCGGACGCCTACAGCGACGAGCAGGCCGCGCCGTTGCTGTGTGCCGGGTTGATCGGCTATCGCGCGCTGGTGGCGGCGGGCGAGGCCCGGCGTTTGGGCATTTACGGTTTTGGCGCGGCGGCGCACATCGTCGCCCAAGTGGCGCACTGGCAAGGGCGCGAGGTGTATGCGTTCACTAAGCCGGGTGATGCGGCGGGACAGGCATTCGCGCGTAGCCTGGGCGCGGTGTGGGCGGGCGGTTCCGATGCGCTGCCGCCGGTGGAACTGGACGCCGCTATCCTGTTCGCCCCGGTCGGTGCGCTGGTGCCGGTGGCGCTATGCGCTGTGGCCAAGGGTGGCAGCGTGGTGTGCGCCGGCATCCACATGAGCGATATTCCCGCCTTTCCTTACGCCCTGCTGTGGGGCGAGCGCAACATCGTTTCCGTGGCCAACCTCACCCGGCGCGACGGCGAGGAATTCTTGGCGCTGGTGCCGCAAGTGCCGGTCCGCACCGAGACCCATGCGTTTCGTCTGGAACAGGCCAACGCAGCGCTGCAAAGCGTGCGCGACGGTCGCCTTAACGGCGCCGCGGTGCTGCTGGTGGATTGAGCGTGGGTATAATGCGCGCCTTTCTTCACGGTAAGTACTAATGGAACGCCAACGCCCCATCCGTAGTTTCGTCCTGCGCCAGGGCCGCCTCACCCCCGCCCAGCAGCGCGCGGTGGAAACCTTGCTGCCGCTGTACGGCATTGCTTATGCCCCAACACGGCTCGATCTCGATGCGGCGTTCGGCCGCACCGCGCCGAAGATACTCGAAATTGGTTTCGGCATGGGCGGCGCCACGGCGCAGATCGCGCAGGCCAACCCGGAGCAGGATTATCTCGGCATTGAGGTGCATACGCCGGGCGTGGGCAACCTGCTCAGGCTGGTAGAGGAGCAGAACCTCACCAACCTGCGCGTGATCCAGCACGATGCGGTGGAAGTGCTGCGCCATATGATCGACGATAGCGTGCTGGATGGCGTCCACATCTTTTTCCCCGACCCCTGGCCGAAGAAGCGCCACCACAAGCGCCGTTTGCTGCAAGCGGAATTCGTGCGCCTGCTGTGCGGCAAGCTCAAGCCAGGCGGCTATTTGCATTTCGCCACGGATTGGCAAGAATACGCCCAGTGGGCGCTGGAGATGCTGAGGGCCGAGCCGCAACTGGCTAATACGGCAAAGGATTACGCGCCGCGGCCGGAATACCGGCCACTGACCAAATTCGAGCAGCGCGGGTTAAATCTAGGCCACGGCGTCTGGGATTTGATCTTCCGGCGGGTTTAACCAGGCGCCAATCACTTTTTCCGCTTCTTCCACGCCTTGCTTTTTCAGGCTGGAAAACAGCTGCACGCTGGAGTTGCCCCAGGTTTCCTGCAACTCCTTGCGCACCGCCGCCAGCGTTTTCATCGCCTCAGAGCGCGACAGCTTGTCCGACTTGGTGAGCAGTACATGGATGGGCTTGCCGGTGGGGCCGAACCAGTCCAGCATCTGGCGGTCGAGCGGGGTGAGCGGGTGGCGCGCATCCATCACCAGCACCAATCCATACAGGCTGCTGCGCTGCGACAAATAGGCCGCCAGCACCAGCTGCCAGTGCTTGCGCACGGCTTCCGGCACCTTGGCATAACCGTAGCCGGGTAAATCCACCAGGTGGCGATCACCGCCCAGGCTGAAGAAATTGATGAGTTGGGTACGGCCCGGCTGCTTGCTGACGAAAGCCAGCCGGGTGTGGTTGGCCAGCGTGTTGATAGCGCTGGATTTGCCCGCATTGGAGCGCCCGGCAAAGGCAACCTCGATGCCGCTGGGTGGCGGCAGGTCGCGCAGGTGGTGGGCGGAGATAAAGTATTGGGCGTTCTGGAATAGTGGCATGGCGGCCTAAATGCTATCACGAACCCCCGAATTTAGATAAAATGCCGCAGATTCAAGTCTGCGGACTTCCAACCAATTGATTGAGGTATGTGTGATGAGTTTTCGGGTGAGTGCAGTGTTGGCGGCGGGTTTGCTGGCTTCGGCTGGCGCATATGCGGCGGGCGATGCCGCCAAGGGTGCGGAAATCGCCACCACGGTGTGTGCCGCCTGCCACACCGCGGATGGCAACAGCGTGGTTCCCGCCAACCCCAAGCTGGCCGGCCAGCACCCGGAGTACCTCGCCAAGCAGCTCAACGAGTTCAAGTCCGGCAAGCGCGCCAACGCGGTGATGGGGCCGATGTCCGGGACATTGGCCACGCCGGAAGACGTGCTTAACGTGGCGGCGTATTTTGCTTCGCAAACGCCCAAGGCCGGTGCGGCCAAGAGCAACGGCGCCGGTTCCGAAGGCGCCCTGATCTACAAGGGCGGCATCCTTGCCAAGGGCGTGCCGGCTTGCGCCTCCTGCCACAGCCCGAACGGCGCTGGCATTCCCGCCCAATTCCCGCGCCTGGCCGGGCAACATGCCGAATACGTGGTTAACCAGCTGAAGGCGTTCCGTTCCGGCGAGCGCGCCAATGCGCCGATGATGAAAGTGATCGCGGCCAAGCTGTCCGACTCAGAAATTGATGCGGTGGCCGACTACATGCAGGGATTGAAGTAATTCGGGCTGGCTGCTGATACGTTAACCGGGGGTGGCTGAGCCACCCCCTAATTGTTTATACCCCTTGAAAAACCCTAATTTCTCCAAGTCTCGCGCACTATACGAGCTGCTCAGCTCGATGCGCTTTGCTGTCAGCTTGCTGACGGTACTGGGCATTGCTTCCATCATCGGCACCGTGCTTAAGCAGAACGAGCCGTATGCCAATTACGTGGTGCAATTCGGCCAGTTCTGGTTCGGCCTGTTCGAGGGGCTGGGGCTGTACGACGTCTACCATACCGCCTGGTTTTTGCTGATCCTGGTGTTCCTGGTGCTGTCCACCAGCCTGTGCATTTACCGCAATACGCCGGGCATGCTGCGCGAGCTGCGCTCGTTCCGTGAGCATGCCCTGGAAAACTCGTTGCGTGCCTTTGCTCACCAGGCCGAGTACCCAGCCAATCTGCCGGCCGATGAGACCCTGAACCGTTTGCAGCGTTTCCTGGCCGAGCATGGCTTCCGCTTCATGCATACCGAGCAGGCTGATGGCAGCGTGCTGCTGGCGGCCAAGGCTGGTAGCACCCAGCGCCTGGGCTACATCTTCACCCATGCGGCCATCGTCGTCATCTGCGTCGGCGGCCTGATGGACGGCAATGTGCCGTTCAAGGTGCAGGAGCTGCTGGGATTGAAGACCGTGGAAACACGCGACCTCCCGGAAGCGCAAGTGCCGGCACAGAGTCGGTTGTCGGTGGCCAACCTGTCGTTCCGCGCCAACATGACCCTGCCTGAAGGCACGCAGGCGGATACGGCGTTTGTGCGCATGCGCGATGGCTACCTGGTGCAGGAGCTGCCGTTTGCCATTGCGCTCAAGCAGTTCCGCATCGAGCATTACGCCACCGGCCAGCCCAAGTCGTTCGAGAGCGACGTGGAGATTTTCGATAAGGCGCTGAAAGCGCCGCTCAAGGCCACTATCCGCGTCAACCACCCGCTGGTTTACAAGGGCATCGCCATTTACCAGTCGGATTTCCAGGACGGCGGTTCCAAACTGGTGTTCAATGCCTGGCCGTTGTTTGGTAGCACGGATCATCCCACACGGATCCAGGGGCGCGTATTTGAAAGCGTCAAAACTGGCGAAGGCGAAAAGGCGCTGACCATCGAGCTCAACGATTTCCGTTTCTTCAACGTGTTGACTCTGGAACAAGGCCCCAAGGCCAAGCCGCGCAATGTGGGGCCAAGCGTGACCTTCAAGGTGCGCGACGCGCAGGGTCAGGCGCGCGAATACCTCAACTATATGCAGCCGATGACGCTGGATGGCCGCCCTTATTTCGTTTCCGGCATGCGCGAGGCGCAGAACCAGGACTTCCGCTACCTGCGTATCCCGGCGGATACGGAAAATTCGATCAACGACTACGTGCGACTGCATGCAGTGATGTTTGATCCCGAGCAGGCAGCGGAAATCGCGCGGCGCATGGCGGCCAAGAGCTTGCCAGGCGAGGTGGCGAAGGGCGAGTTGCGCCAGCGTTTCGAGGACAGCGTGGTGCATCTGCTGGGCGCGTTCGCGCAAGGCGGTTACACTCGCATCGCCGACTTCATCGAAAAATCGGTGCCGGAGAAGGAACGCGAAAAAGCAGCGGAAACCTACGTCAAGATTGTCGACAACGCGGCGTTCGAGGCATTGGCCATCAGCCGCGAACATGCCGGCAAGCCAGCACCGCAGCCCGACCAGGCCACGCTGCAATTCGTACACGACAGCCTTAACTCGATGAGCGACCTGTTTTTCTACGGCACGCCGTTCTACCTGCAGCTGACCGATTTTGAGCAGCGCCAAGCCAGCGGCTTGCAGTTGACCCGCTCGCCCGGCAAATACCTGGTGTATAGCGGTTCGGTGCTGCTGGTGCTGGGCATTTTTGCCATGATTTACCTGCGCGAACGCCGCATCTGGCTGCTGGTCAAATCACAAACCGTGCTGTTCGCCATGTCCGCCAGCCGCAAGAACCGCGACCTGGATATCGAGTTCGCCCGTTGCCGCGAACAATTGCAGCGTTTATTAAAGGATTGAGCATGATGGAATCCACCCTGAAATATGAGGCGCCGACGCCTTTCCTCAAACGCTTGACCCGTACAGACTGGCTCTATGCCCTAGCCTTACTGGGCGGCGCGCTGTTTGCCTTCAACCGCTACGGCGATTACATGGATGTCTACGAGCAGGGTTTTTTGTTCGGCGCGGTGGCCGGGTTTGGCTTGCTGGGCTGGTTCTGGAAGCCGGTGCGTTTGCTGATGCTAGCGATCGCGCTACTCAGCCTGTTCGGCATCAGCCAGTACCATGGCGATTTGGCGCGCGGCGGCCAGGCGTTCTTCCTCAAGTTCCTGTTTGCCAGCCAGTCCGCCATCATGTGGATGAACGTGCTGTTCGTCATGGCCACCGCCACTTACTGGCTGGCGCTGTTCGCGCGCTCGGAATTCACCGGCAAGGTGGCCTCCGCGCTGACCTGGAGCGCGGTGCTGATGGGCTTTACCGGCCTCATGGTGCGCTGGTACGAGTCCTACCTGATCGCACCCGACGTCGGCCATATCCCGATCAGCAACCTGTACGAAGTGTTCGTGCTGTTCTGCCTTATCACCGCGCTGATTTACCTGTATTACGAAGGCCGCTACGCCACGCGCCAGTTGGGCGGTTTCGTGCTGCTGGTGGTGAGCGCGGCGGTAGGCTTTATCCTGTGGTACACCTTCGACCGCCAGGCCAGCGGCATCCAGCCTCTGGTACCGGCGCTGCAAAGCTACTGGATGAAAATCCATGTGCCGGCTAATTTCATCGGCTACGGCGCATTCTCGCTGGCGGCCATGGTGGGTAGCGCGTGGATACTGGCGCAGCGCGGTATCCTGGCCAGCCGCCTGCCCTCGCTGGAGGTGCTGGACGACCTGATGTACAAGGCGATTGCGGTCGGGTTCGCTTTCTTTACCATCGCCACCATCCTTGGCGCCATGTGGGCGGCGGAAGCCTGGGGTGGCTACTGGTCGTGGGATCCCAAGGAAACCTGGGCGCTGATTGTGTGGCTCAACTACGCTGCTTGGCTGCATCTAAGAATGGTCAAGGGCTTGCGCGGCGCGCTGCCGGCCTGGTGGGCGCTGATCGGCCTGCTGGTGACCAGTTTCGCTTTTCTTGGCGTCAATATGTTCCTGACCGGCTTGCATTCCTACGGCACGCTTTAATCTGGAATAGGGCTGGCAGTCCGCGCGTAGCGCCTGCGCTCCTGTTTCACCCGGCTGCTGAGCGTAAAACAAACCGCGCCGTCTTCGTTCCGATTCAGCGCCAGGTCGTAGCCGGCTTGCCCGGCCATGCGCGCGGCGTGGTAAAGGCCGATGCCCATGCCGCTTTCGGAAGCGAGATGGGTCTTGAACAACTGGCGGGCGATTTCCGGCGGGATGGCGTTGCCGCTGTCGCGGACGTCCAAAAGCAAGCCATTGCCACCTTGTAGTGTGACCGTAATCTGTAGCTCGCCGCCGGCCTCCCTGGATTTCTTCAAGGCGTTCTGTAGCAGGTTGTCGGCGACGTTATCCATCATGGTGGCATCCACCATCATTTCTGGCGGCAGGTCATGCGCTCTAAAAACAATGGCGCTGTCGGCATGGCGTTGCTGCAAGGCGCTCCACCAGCTTGCCGCCTTGACCAGATGCGTGCTTTCTACCTGCGGTGCCTGCAATTTGTCCAGCGTCAGTTCCAGGCGCCGGCTGAGCTGTGGCAGTTGGCGCTGGATCAAGGCCATCAGCCGTTCGCCGTCCCGCTCCCCGGCTTGCTGCGCCGCCACGCACAGAGTGCTGAGCGATTGCACCAGGTTCTTGATGTCGTGCGTCATGCGCGAGCCGGTTTCGTACACCGCGCGCATATAGGTTTGCTCGCTCAGGGTTTTCTCGCGCCGCTTGGCTTCAAAGAATTCGCCCAGGATCAGGGTGAGCAGCCGGATATGCAGCAGCAGCGCCGGGGTCAGCGGCCAGCGGGTGTGCAGCGTCAGGCGAAAGTCGTGGAAATCAAAGCTGGCCTGGTGTGCGGCCGGGCGGCCGAATTCGCCTTGTTCCTCATCGGTTTTCCAGGAACCGCCGCTGACCCAGGGCAGGGCGGCGACCTCCCGCATGGCGGCCCGGATGAATGACGTCGTGGTGGATTCCAAGCTGGCCAGTTCGGCAATCCGTTTCAGCCAGTGCTCGAACGGCATGCCGATCGTCAGCAGGTAGCGTGACAATAATTGGCCGATGCCGGTAAAGCCAGCGCGCGGATTCCACAGCCAGCTCAGCAACACCAGCGCCGCGGCAACGCCGAACAGCAGGCGGATCAGCGTGTGCAGGTAATCGCGGTCGGTGGAAACCTGCAGGGCAAAGCCGCCCAGTACCAGGATGACCGTCAGCAGGAACAGCAGCAGGCTGTAGAACAAATCCAGTACCGGCGCCTCGCCTTCGTCCTCATGGCCGTCCGGCAGGAACAGCAGGCTGGCGGGCAGCAGCGGTAGCAGATAACGGGTCAGGGTTTGAATGCTGTCCAGATCGGGCAGTTTGCCGAGCAGCCGCGGCACCACGCTCAGCAGCAGCATACCCAGCAGGTAAGCCGCCGCCAGCAGGTAAGAGGTGCGCGCAAAGCCGGCACGCGCGCCGAATACACGGCCGCCCAGCAGGCCGAACACCCCGGCCATCCAGAATGCCAGCACCCACCAGTTGACCATCAGCACTAGCAGCATGCCGCCAAGGATGAACAGCGCGGAACTGGTGGCAGTCAGTTTTTGCTCGCCATGCCAGACCGGTTGCCACAGCAGGAACAGGCCGTAGTGAACCAGCAGCAGGGTTTGCGTCAGCGGCGAACCGAAGCCCCACACCAACACGCCATGCAGGCTGAGCAGCAGCAAGGCCAGCGCATAGCGTTGACGGGACTGGTGTGTCATGCCGCGCGGCAATCCAGAAAGCTTGGATTTGTCAGCAAATGGTCACGCATGATGAGATTTTGACACTTTGCAATACCAGGACAAAGGTAGCTTATTACATATCTCATTAAAAAACATTTAGTTAGAGTATTGATCTGGCGGCATATTTGTTGCGTAAGTCAGCTTGCCACGCCAAAAAACATGAGAGCATTCAGTGGATTGTCTGGCTAATTGGCCCCAATTTGGCAGGTTTTGATATAGGGAAAAGGATAACACAGTGAAAAAACAATCAGGTTTTACCTTGATCGAACTGGCGATTGTGCTGGTGATTATCGGCCTGCTGCTGGGCGGCGTGTTGAAGGGGCAGGAGTTGATTCAACAGGCAAAAATAAAGAACATCGTCAATGACTTAAATAGTGTCCAGGTGGCATACCATGGCTACATAGACAGGTATAGGGCTACTCCTGGAGATGACGCAGGCGCCGTCCGATGGGGATCTGCTCTTGTTGTAGGTAATGCTGACGGTTCCATAGCGGGCAAATATAATGCGCAGGTGGCGACGCCAACTACTACAGATGAATCAAATCTTTTTTGGCGGGATTTACGCTTGAGTGGGTTTATGACAGGCGCAGGCAGTTTGGCGCCCGGAAACGCAGTAGGGGGAATCACCGGAGTGCAAACTGGAGATGCTAATTCCAAAACACTGGGTACAGTATTGGCCTCAACCAAAGGGACTGCAACAACCGGTTTTAGTGGCCCTGTTCTTTGCACCAGCAATTTGCCGGACAAAGTTGCTATTGCCATTGATACCCAACTGGACGATGGGAACATCCAAACAGGCGCTATCCGAGGTTTTCTCCAAACTACAGCAGGAAATACTCAGCCAGATATTCCGGCGGATGCTGATGCAACTAATTATGTTGAAACAGGTACGAATTACTACACAGTGTGCAAGGCGCTCTAATCGTAGATCCTTGGATACAGTATTCGAAGCCCGCCTCGGCGGGGTTTTTTATTGCCGAGCTTCACTTTGCGGCGAATTCAAGTAAAATGCCGCGACCATGAACGACAACATCGTTGAAATCAACAACCTTTCCTTTGGCTACGGCGGCCGTGCATTGCACAAGGACATCAACATGCGCTTTCCGCGCGGCAAGGTGGTGGCCATCATGGGCGGCTCCGGTTCCGGCAAGACCACCATCCTGCGCTTGATCGGCGGGCAGTTGAAGCCCACTGCCGGCGAGGTGCGGGTGGACGGCCAGGTGGTGCACAAGCAGTCGCGCCAGGAAATTTACCGCATGCGCCGCAAGATGGGCATGCTGTTCCAGTTCGGCGCGTTGTTTACCGACCTTTCGGTATTCGATAACGTGGCGTTCCCGATGCGCGAGCATACCAACTTGCCGGAATCGGTGATTCGCGACCTGGTGCTGCTGAAATTGAACGCGGTCGGCCTGCGCGGTGCGCGCGACCTGATGCCGTCCGAGTTGTCTGGCGGCATGTCGCGGCGCGTGGCACTGGCCCGTGCGGTGGCGCTGGATCCCGCTATCATCATGTATGACGAGCCGTTTGCCGGGCTGGACCCAATTTCCATGGGCGTGATCGTTAACCTGATCCGCAGCCTGAACGACGCGCTGGGCGCGACTTCCATCGTGGTCACCCACGATGTGCATGAGGCTTTTTCTTTCGTGGATTACATTTATTTTGTTTCGGACGGCGTGGTGGTGGCGGAGGGGTCGCCGGACGACCTGCGCAAATCCAGCCTGCCGTTTGTGCACCAGTTCGTGCACGGCGAAGCGGACGGCCCGGTGCCGTTCCATTACGCCGCGCCGGATTATCGCAAGGACTTGCTACGGGATTCCCATGTTTAATCGCCCGATCAGATTTCTGCGCGGCCTCGGCCACCGTGTGATTGACCAGATATGGCGCCTTGGCCGTGCCTCGCGTTTTTTCCTCAGCACCTTGCGCTTGTCGGGCGAAAGTTTCCGCCGCCTGCACCTGACTATCCGCGAGTTGTATTTTACCGGAGTGATGTCGCTGATTATTATCCTGGTGTCGGGCTTGTTCGTCGGCATGGTGCTGGGACTGCAGGGCTACAACACGCTGCAAAAATATGGTTCTTCCGATGCCATCGGCGTGCTGGTGGCGCTGGCGCTGGTGCGTGAATTGGGGCCAGTGGTGACGGCGCTGTTGTTCGCCGGCCGTGCCGGCACCGCGATTACTGCTGAAATCGGCTTGATGAAGGCGACCGAGCAGCTTTCCGCCATGGAGATGATGGCGGTCAACCCGATTGCTCGCGTGGTGGCGCCGCGGTTCTGGGCGGGCGTCATCTCGATGCCGCTACTGGCGGCACTGTTCTCGATGGTGGGCGTGTTTGGCGGCTATTTGGTGGCGGTGCCGGTGATTGGTGTGGATGATGGCGCATTCTGGTCGCAGATGCAGTCCAGCGTTGATTTTCGCGAGGATATTGTCAACGGCGTTGTCAAGAGTTGCGTGTTTGGCGTAGTGTGTACCATCATCGCCCTGTTCGAGGGTTACGATGCGCCGCCGACGGCGGAAGGGGTGAGCCGGGCAACTACGCGCACCGTGGTGAATTCATCGCTGGCGGTGCTGGGGCTGGATTTTATATTGACTTCGTTCATGATCAGTTAGGGAGAAAAAAGTGGATCGGACGGCTCTGGATTTGTGGGTGGGTGCTTTTGTGGCGGTGGGCATTGCCGCCTTGTTTGGTTTGGCCATGAAAGTGGGCAACCTGACGGGAAGCCAGATTGGCGTGACTTATAACGTCACGGCGGCTTTCGGCAATATCGGCAGTCTCAAGGTGCGCGCGCCGATCAAGAGCGCCGGGGTGCTGGTGGGACGCGTGGAGAGCATCAAGTTTGACAACAAGAGCTACGAGGCGCAGGTGACACTGGCGATCGATACCCATTACGACTTCCCCAAGGACACCTTCGCCAACATTTATACCGCCGGGCTGTTGGGCGACCAATATGTTGGTCTTGATCCGGGCGGCGATGAGGCGATGCTGAAGAACGGTGATAAAATTACACACACACAGGATGCCGTGGTGCTGGAGAAGCTGATTAGTCAGTTTCTCTATAGCAAGGCGTCCGAAACCGATGATAAAAAGGGTTCCAAATGAAGACAATGATGAATATTCTGGCGGGCGCCGCCATGCTGCTGTTGCCGTTGTTTGCCGCGGCTGACGTGACTCCGCCTGATGTGCTAGTCAAGACTACCGCCAACGACGTGCTGGCGATTATCAAGAGCGACAAGGATATCCAGGCCGGCGACATGAGCAAGATCACCGCCCTGGCGGAAGCCAAAATCCTGCCGCAATTCGATTTCAACCGCATGTCGCGCATGGTGCTGGGTAAATACTGGGCGGGCGCAACCCCGGACCAGCAACATCAGTTTATTGCCCAGTTCCGCAGCTTGCTGATTCGTACCTATGCCTCGGCACTGTCCAAGTACCGTGACCAGACCATTGAGTATAAGCCGCTGCGCGCCGATGCCGGTGCTACCGATGTGACAGTAAAGACCCAGATCAATCAACCCAGCGGCCAGCCGATCCCGATTGACTACAGCCTGATCAAGAACCCAGATGGCTGGAAGGTGTACGACGTGGTGATCGATGGCATCAGCCTGGTGACCAACTATCGCGGCCAGTTTGCCGAGATCGCGCGCCAGGGCGGCTTGGATCAGGTGATCCAGCGGCTGGCGGATAAGAATAAGCAACAGTCCACGGTTGCTGCCGCCGACGGCAAGAAGAGCTAACTTGGCCCAAGTCGAAAAAAACGGCAGCCGTTTGCGGATCAGCGGCGCGATGACGGTGGAAAGCGTCAACGCGCTGCTGGACGAGAGTATAGCGGTCTTTACCGCGGATAATTCGTTGGCGAATTTGGCCGGCAACCACCTGGAAGTGGATTTGTCCGGCGTGACCGAAGCGGATTCCTCCGCCATTGCCCTGATATTCGAATGGTTGCGTCGTGCCTACAGCCGCAAAGCCACTCTGGTGTTTACCAATCTGCCTGCCGATCTGACCAGCCTGGCGACCTTGTACGGCGTCATTGAGCTTATCCCGCAGCATTCGCACTGAGGCATTCCTGCCTCGGATATTTTTTCCGGCCTATGATTCCCGCGATCAAGATTGATCAGGTTCACAAGTCTTTCGGCGCTTTCGAGGCACTAAAAGGCATCAGCCTGACCATAGAGCAGGGCGAGTTCTTCGCCTTGCTGGGGCCGAATGGCGCCGGAAAATCCACGCTCATCAACTTGCTGGCCGGCCTGTTGCGCCCGACCAGTGGCAATCTTAGCGTGATGGGACACGACGTGGTCAGCGATTACCAGCGCGCCCGCCAGGCGCTCGGCGTGGTGCCGCAGGAGCTGGTGTTCGACCCGTTTTTCAACGTGCGCGAGATGCTGCGTTTCCAGGCCGGCTATTTCGGCCACGGCAAGGAAAATTACGCCTGGATTGACGAGGTGATCGAGGGCCTCGGGCTGGCCGACAAGGCCACCACCAACATGCGGCGCCTGTCCGGCGGCATGAAGCGGCGTGCGTTGATCGCCCAGGCGCTGGCGCACAAGCCGCCGGTGGTGGTGCTGGATGAGCCGACTTCCGGGGTGGACGTGGAACTGCGCCAAATGCTGTGGGAGTTCATCAAGAAGCTCAACCGCCAAGGCCACACTATCATCCTCACCACGCATTACCTGGAAGAAGCCGAAACTCTGTGCTCGCGCGTCGCCATGCTGAAACAGGGCCGGGTGGTGGCGCTGGATGACACGCGCACGCTGCTGCAACGCTACGCTGGAAAAAGCTTGCGCCTCAGGCTGGCATCGTCCGATCTCCCCAAGGAGTTGCAGCTGCTGCTGCGCTCCGAGGACGCTGGCTATTGCACGCTGGCGCTGCATGAAGTCGGGCAACTGGAGGGCGTGCTGGCACAGTTGCGCGAGGCCGGCATCAGGATTGAGGACATGCAGCTAATCGAAGCCGACCTGGAAGACGTGTTCATGGAGATCGTGCGGCAATGATCGGCATGTACACCTTGTTCAAGAAGGAAATCCTGCGTTTCTGGAAAGTGAGCTTCCAGACCGTGGCGGCGCCGGTGATCACCGCGCTGCTGTATCTGCTGATTTTTTCGCACGTACTGCAAGGCCGGGTGCAGGTCTATCCCGGCGTCAGCTATACCGCATTTCTGATCCCCGGCCTGGTGATGATGACGGTACTGCAGAACGCCTTCGCCAACAGTTCCTCCAGCCTGATCCAGGCCAAGGTGATGGGCAACATCGTATTCCTGTTGCTGACGCCTTTATCCTACCGCGAGTTTTTCACGGCCTTTCTCGCCGCGTCGGTGATTCGCGGGCTGGTGGTGGGTCTGGGGGTTTATCTGGTGGCGCTGCTGTTTATCCCGCTGCCGCTGGTGCATCCATTGGTGACCTTGGCCTTCGCCATTTCCGGCAGCGCCATGCTAGGCGCGCTCGGAATCATTGCGGGCATCTGGGCCGACAAGTTCGACCAGATGGCGGCATTCCAGAACTTCGTTATCATGCCGCTGTCTTTCCTGTCCGGCGTGTTCTACTCGATCCACTCACTGCCGCCGTTCTGGCAGAAGGTGTCGCACCTCAACCCGTTTTTCTACATGATCGATGGCTTCCGTTACGGCTTTTTCGGCCAGGGCGATATTGATCCCGGCATCAGCCTCACCGTTGTCGCCATCAGCTTTTTCGCCTTATCATGGCTGACCTTGCGCCTGCTCAAAGGCGGCTACAAGCTGAGGGGGTGAGTGTGTTGAGCGCCGACGAAGTCAGAACTTACATCCTACAGGGCTTACCCTGCGAGTATGTGGCGGTGCAGGGCAATGACGGCCAGCATTTCGAGGCGGTGATTGTCAGCCCGCAATTCGTCGGCAAGAACAAGGTGCAGCAGCACCAGCTGGTGTACCAGGCGCTGGGTGAGCGCATGCGGCAGGAAATTCATGCGCTTTCGATGCGCACTTTTACGCCCGAGAGTTGGGCAAGTCTGGAGAAATGAAAATGGACGTTCAGGAAAAAATACGTACCGAGGTGACACAGAACCCGGTGGTGCTTTACATGAAGGGCAGCCCCAAGTTTCCGCAATGCGGTTTTTCCGGGCTGGCGGTGCAGATTCTGCAGGCCTGCGGCGTGACGGATTATGTTACGGTAGATGTGCTACAAGACCCGGACATTCGCGAAGGCATCAAGGCCTACGCCAATTGGCCAACTATTCCGCAGTTGTACATCAAGGGCGAATTTGTCGGTGGTGCCGACATCATGCGCGAGATGTACCAGAGCGGCGAACTGAAAAAGCTGCTAGAGGCCTGATTTGGACAAGTTAGTCATCACCGGCGGCCAGCGGCTGCAAGGCGAAGTGCGGATTTCCGGCGCCAAGAACGCGGCGCTGCCCATCCTGTGTGCGGCGCTGCTCACCGCGGAGCCGCTGACGTTGACCAATGTGCCGGTGCTGCACGACATTCAGACCATGCTCAAGCTGCTGGCGCAAATGGGGGTGAAGGTGACGCAGGATGGCGCAACGATCACGCTCGACGCCTCCGGCCTCAACAATCCCTTCGCACCGTACGAAATGGTCAAGACCATGCGCGCCTCGGTGCTGGTGCTCGGCCCGCTGATGGCGCGTTGCGGCGAGGCGCATGTCAGCCTGCCCGGTGGCTGTGCCATCGGCGCGCGGCCGGTGGATCAGCATATCAAGGGTTTGCAGTCCATGGGTGCCGAGATCAAGGTCGAGCAAGGCTATGTCAATGCCAAGGTCGGCAAGCTCAAAGGCGCGCGCCTGTTTACCGACATGGTGACGGTCACCGGCACCGAAAACCTGATGATGGCAGCCTGTTTGGCCGATGGCGAAACCGTGATCGAAAACGCCGCGCGCGAGCCGGAAGTGGTGGACCTGGCGCAGTGTCTGGTCGCCATGGGTGCACAGATCAGCGGCGCCGGCACCGATGTCATCCGCATTCGCGGCGTGGAGCGCCTGCACGGCGCCACTCACCGCATCATGCCCGACCGCATCGAGACCGGCACTTATTTGTGCGCTGCCGCCATCACCGGCGGCGAAGTGCGCCTGACCGGTACCTCGTCCGGCTATTTGGATGCGGTGGTGGACAAGCTGATGGATGCCGGCTGCGAGATCAGCAGCGAGAAATCACCGCAGTTCGAGGCCATCACCCTGCGCGCGCCGAAAAAGCTCAATGCCGTGTCCATCCGCACCGCGCCGTATCCGGCCTTCCCTACCGACATGCAGGCGCAGTTCATGACCATCAACACGGTAGCCGAAGGCACGGCAGTGATCCGCGAAACCATTTTCGAGAACCGCTTCATGCATGCGGTCGAGCTGCAACGTTTGGGGGCAGACATTAAGATCGACGGCAACACCGCCGTGGTGCGCGGCGTAGCCAGGCTGGATGGCGCCACGGTGATGGCGACCGACCTGCGTGCTTCTGCCGGCTTGGTGCTGGCCGGTTTGGTGGCGGAAGGCGAAACCACCATCGAGCGTATTTATCACCTTGACCGAGGTTACGAGCATTTGGAATTAAAATTGTCGCAACTGGGCGCAAAAATCAGGCGGGTCAATTAAATGAGCCAGATCACCATTGCCTTGTCCAAAGGCCGTATTTTCGAAGAAACCCTGCCCTTGCTGGCCGCGGCGGGCATCGTTCCGGCCGAAGACCCGGAATCCTCGCGCAAGCTGATTATCGGCACCAACCGCGGCGATGTGCGGCTGATTATCGTGCGTGCCTCCGACGTGCCCACCTATGTGCAGTACGGCGCCGCCGACCTTGGTATCGCCGGCAAGGATGTGCTGGTCGAGCATGGCGGTAGCGGTCTGTACCAACCATTGGACTTGCAGATCGCCAGGTGCAAGATGATGGTGGCGGTGCGCGTGGATTTTGACTATGCCGGTTCCATCCGCAGTGGTGCGCGCCTCAAGGTGGCAACCAAGTACGTCAAGATCGCGCGCGAGCATTTTGCCGCCAAGGGCATGCACGTCGACCTCATCAAGCTGTATGGTTCGATGGAGCTGGCGCCACTGGTTGGGCTGGCAGACGCCATCGTTGACTTGGTCAGTACCGGCGGTACCCTGCGTGCCAACAACCTGATTGCAGTCGAGGACATCATGCCGATCAGCTCGCGGCTGGTGGTCAACCAGGCCTCGCTCAAGCTTAAGCGTGGCCAGATTCAACCGATCATTGATGCTTTTGCCGCGGCCATCGCGGAATAGGACGACTTATGCTTAAAATCAGACGCTATAACACCGCCGATGCCACTTTCCAGGCTTCGCTGTACCAGTTGCTGGCCTTCGAGGGTGCGCAGGACGACAAGATCGATACTGTGGTGGCCGGCATCCTGGCCGACGTGAAACAGCGCGGCGACGCCGCCGTGCTGGACTACACGGGGCGCTTCGATCGCTTGAATGCCGTGAACATGACCGACCTGGAATTGCCGCAGGCGGAACTGAAGCACGCATTAGACAACCTGCCCGACGACCAGCGGACTGCCCTTAAATTCGCCGCCGAGCGAGTGCGTGCCTACCACGAGAAGCAATTGATGTCATCCTGGAGCTATACCGAGGCCGACGGCACCATGCTTGGCCAGCAGGTGACTTCTTTGGATCGCGTCGGTCTCTATGTGCCGGGCGGCAAGGCGGCTTATCCCTCTTCCGTGCTGATGAATGCCATTCCAGCCAAGGTGGCGGGGGTGCAGGAACTCATCATGGTGGTGCCGACCCCAGGCGGCGAAAAGAACCAACTGGTGCTGGCCGCCGCCGCCGTGTGCGGGGTGGATTGCGTGTTCTGCATCGGCGGCGCGCAAGCGGTGGGCGCGCTGGCGTACGGCACCCAGACCGTGCCGCAGGTGGACAAGATTGTTGGCCCCGGCAACGCCTATGTGGCAGCCGCCAAGCGCCGCGTATTCGGCGTGGTGGGCATCGACATGGTAGCCGGGCCGTCGGAAATCCTGGTGATTTCGGACGGCAACAGCAACCCGGACTGGACGGCCATGGACTTGTTCTCGCAAGCCGAGCACGACGAGCTGGCGCAAGCCATCCTGTTGTCGCCCAACGGCGAATTCCTCGACCGCGTGCAGGCCTCGATCAACCGTCTGTTGCAGGGAATGCCGCGTAAGGACATCATCACCGCTTCGCTGGAAGGCCGCGGCGCACTGATCCAGGTGCGCGATCTGGACGAGGCGGCCGAAATCGCCAATTATATTTCGCCGGAACACTTGGAGCTTTCGGTGGCCGACCCCGTGACGCTAATCAGAAAAATCAAGCACGCCGGCGCCATCTTCATGGGACGCCAGACCTGCGAGGCGCTGGGTGACTATTGCGCCGGCCCCAACCACGTGCTGCCGACCTCGCGTACGGCGCGCTTCTCCTCGCCGCTGGGGGTGTACGACTTCCAGAAGCGTTCCAGCCTCATCATGGTGTCGGAAGCCGGCGCGCAAACGCTGGGCAAGGTTGCTTCTACGCTGGCCTATGGCGAGGGTCTACAGGCGCACGCCCGCTCCGCCGAGTACCGCTTGAAAGGCTGATCTTGAGCAAATATTGGAGCGAGATTGTTCATCGGCTGACTCCTTATGTGCCGGGGGAACAGCCTAAGATCGCCAACCTGGTCAAGCTCAATACCAACGAGAACCCTTACGGTCCCAGCCCCAAGGTGCTGGCGGCGCTGCAGGGCGAAGTGGGCGACAGCCTGCGCCTCTACCCCGATCCCAATTCCGATAAGTTGCGCGCCGCTATCGCTGAACACCACGGCCTAGCACCGGGCAACGTATTCGTCGGCAACGGTTCGGACGAGGTGCTGGCACATGCTTTCCAGGCTCTGCTCAAACACGACCTGCCGCTGCTGTTCCCGGACATCACCTATAGCTTTTACCCGGTGTATTGTGGCTTGTATGGCATCGCTTTCGAAACCATCGCGTTGGCAGAATCGTTCGAGATTAAAATCGACGATTACCTACGGCCCAATGGGGGCATCATTTTTCCCAATCCCAATGCGCCGACCGGGCGCCTGTTGGCCTTGGGCGAGATCGAGCGCCTGCTGCAAGGCAACAGCAATTCCGTCGTAGTGCTGGATGAGGCCTATATTGATTTTGGCGGCGAATCCGCCGCCGGGCTGGTCGGTCGCTATCCGCAACTGCTGGTGATCCACACCCTGTCCAAGGCACGCTCGCTGGCCGGGCTGCGCGTCGGCTATGCGCTTGGTCACTCAGACTTGGTTGAGGCGCTTACCCGGGTCAAGGATAGCTTCAATTCCTATCCGCTTGATCGCTTCGCCCAGGCCGGTGCCATTGCGGCGATGCAGGACAAGGCGTACTTCGAGGCAACCCGGCAGCAGGTGATCGCTACCCGCACCCGACTGGTGGCCAATTTGGAATCATTGGGTTTCGAGGTGCTGCCATCAGGCGCCAATTTCATTTTTACACGTCACCCACAAAAAGATGGCGCCGAGTTGACGCAGAAATTGCGTGAACGTGGCATCATCATCCGTCATTTCAGCAAGCCCGCGCGCATCGCGCAGTTCTTGCGCATCACAATTGGCACCAACGCGCAGTGCCAAGCGCTGGTGGATGCACTGAAGGAAATTTTAACGGTTCCCATTTTCTGAACAGTCATTTATGATAGCGGCTTGTTGTAAGTTTTAATGTTAGATTGACCTTGTTGCGTGACGAACAAACGCACGGTCAAGCCCGAGCAATTTAACCGATGGGAGGAAGTATCGTGGCAAAACCAATGATTCAAATGGCGCTGGATTCGCTGGATTTCGACGCAACCGTGGCGCTGGCCGAAAAGGTCGCTCCGTATGTGGACATTCTCGAAATCGGCACCCCGTGCATCAAGCACAATGGCATTACCCTGCTGCAAACCCTGCGCGCCAAGTTCCCCAACAACAAGATCTTGGTTGACTTGAAGACCATGGACGCCGGCCACTATGAAGCCGAGCCGTTCTATAAGGCCGGTGCTGACATTTGTACCGTGCTGGGCGTGGCCGATATCGGCACCATCAAGGGCGTGATTGACGCTGCCAACAAGTACGGCAAGGAAGCACAAGTTGACCTGATCAGCGTGTCCGACAAGGCCAAGCGCACCACCGAGTGCGCCAAGCTGGGCGCCCATATCATCGGCGTGCACACCGGCCTTGACCAGCAAGCGGCTGGCCAAACCCCGTTCGCCGACCTCAGCCTGGTGACTGGCCTGGGTCTGAACGTCAAGGTTTCCGTGGCTGGTGGCATCAAGCAATCCACGGCACAGCAAGTGATTGATGCTGGCGCCAACATCATCGTCGTTGGCGCAGCTATCTATGGTGCTGAATCCCCGGCTGCCGCGGCGGCTGAATTCCGCGCCCTGGTGGATGGCAATGCCGGTGGTGGCGGTCTGTTTGGCTGGATCAAGAAGCTGTTCAGCTAAGATTCCGGCAATGCCAGAAAACCCCGGGCTTTACCCCGGGGTTTTTTTATTTCCAGCCGGGCGTTAGAATAGCCCACCTTTTCAGCGAAACACGCCCAGATGCGCTCCGCCCAAGTTACCCGCAATACCCTGGAAACCCAGATCACCGCCGCCATCAATCTGGACGGTAGTGGCAAGGCCGAACTGACCAGCGGCATTGGCTTTCTCGACCACATGCTGGATCAAATCGCCCGTCACGGCCTGATGGATATCAGCGTGGCTGCCAGCGGCGACCTGCATATAGACGCACACCACACCGTGGAAGACATTGGCATTACGCTGGGACAGGCTTTTGCCCAGGCCATCGGCGACAAGAAGGGCATCCGCCGCTATGGCCACGCCTATGTGCCGCTGGATGAAGCGCTGTCGCGCGTGGCGCTGGATGTGTCCGGCCGTCCCGGCCTGGAATTCGGCGTCGAGTTCAGCCGCGCCCGTATCGGCGATTTCGATGTCGATCTGATCCATGAGTTTTTCCAGGGCTTTGTCAATCATGCCCTGGTGACGCTGCACATCGATAACCTGCGTGGTGACAACGCCCACCACCAGGCGGAAACTATTTTCAAGGCCTTCGGCCGGGCATTGCGCATGGCGGTGGAAGCCGACCCGCGCATGGCCGGGGTGATGCCGTCCACCAAGGGTAGCCTTTAACCTTATCTAACGGGCGTCACACCGCCAATCCAATATGGCAGACATCGCAGTCATCGATTACGGCATGGGCAATTTGCGTTCCGTGGAGCAGGCCTTGCGCCATGTTGCGGGGGAGCAATCCGTGCTGGTCACCAGCGATCCGGCTGAGGTGTTGGCAGCGGAACGGGTAGTATTTCCCGGCCAGGGCGCGATGCCCGACTGCGTGCGTGAGCTCGATGCGCGCGGCCTGCGCCAGCCGGTGCTGGCCGCCGCCGCGCGCAAGCCGTTCCTCGGCATCTGCATTGGCTTGCAGATGTTGTTTGAGCATAGTGCGGAGGGCGATACGCCCGGTCTTGGCGTGTTTGCCGGTCAAGTTAAGCGTTTTTCCTCCGGGATGACAGACGCTGCTGGTAATAAACTGAAAGTCCCACATATGGGATGGAACGAGGTGCGGCAGACGCGCCACCATCCGCTTTGGGCAGGCATTGCGCCGGATGCGCGTTTTTATTTCGTCCACAGCTATTACGTGGAGCCGGCAGATGCCGCGCTGGAGGCCGCCTACACCGAATACCCATCGCGCTTTACCAGCGCGGCCGGGCGCGATAATATTTTTGCCGTGCAATTCCACCCGGAAAAGAGCCAGCAGGCAGGGCTTTCCTTGTTATACAACTTTGTTAACTGGGACGGACGTCCCTAAGCCATATTTACTATCATGCTGATGATTCCCGCAATTGATCTCAAAGATGGCCACTGTGTGCGCCTCAAGCAAGGCTTGATGGAAGATGCCACCGTGTTTTCCGAAGACCCCGGCGCCATGGCGCGCAACTGGGTGGACAAGGGTGGCCGCCGCCTGCACCTGGTCGACCTCAACGGCGCTTTCGCCGGCAAGCCGGTCAATGAAGGCGCCATCAAGGCCATTGTCAAAGCGGTGGGCGGCGACATCCCGATCCAGCTCGGCGGCGGTATCCGCGACCTGGATACCATAGAACGCTATCTGGACGATGGCATCAGCTATGTCATTATCGGCACCGCTGCAGTGAAGAACCCCGGGTTTTTACATGAAGCCTGCGACGCCTTCCCCGGCCACATCATCGTCGGCTTGGACGCCAAGGACGGCAAAGTGGCGGTAGACGGCTGGTCCAAGCTGACTGGCCACGACGTGATTGATTTGGCCAAGCGTTTCGAGGATTACGGCGTGGAAGCGGTGGTGTATACCGACATTGGCCGCGACGGCATGCTCAGCGGCGTCAATATCGAGGCCACTGTTGCTTTGGCGCGAGGCTTGCGTATCCCGGTCATCGCCAGCGGTGGCGTCACCAACCTGGAGGACGTCAAGCGCCTGTGCGCGGTGGAACATGAAGGTATCATGGGCGCCATCACTGGGCGCGCCATCTACGAAGGCACGCTGGACTTTGCCGCCGCACAGGCGCTGGCGGATGAATTGAACGGCTGATGGGCCTCGCCAAGCGCATCATCCCTTGCCTGGACGTCACCGATGGCCGGGTGGTCAAGGGCGTCAACTTCGTCGAGCTGCGCGACGCCGGCGACCCGGTGGAAATCGCGCGCCGCTATGACGAGCAGGGCGCGGACGAATTGACCTTCCTCGACATCACCGCCAGTTCTGACAACCGCGGGTTGATTTTCCACATCATCGAACAAGTGGCCTCGCAAGTATTTATCCCGCTGACCGTGGGTGGCGGCGTGCGCGCGGTGGAAGACGTGCGCAACCTGCTCAACGCCGGTGCTGACAAGGTCAGTATCAACACCGCTGCCGTGCTCAACCCGCAACTGGTGGCGGATGCCGCCGGCCGCTTCGGCTCACAGTGCATCGTGGTGGCAATAGACGCCAAGCGTGTCGGCGACCATTGGGAAGTGTTCACCCATGGTGGGCGCAAACCAACAGGATTTGATGCGGTCGAATGGGCGAAGCGTATGGTGGTGCTGGGGGCGGGTGAGTTATTGCTGACCAGCATGGATAGGGACGGCACCAAGAGTGGCTTCGACCTGGAGTTGACGCATGCCATTAGTGATGCGGTTGAGGTACCTATCATTGCCTCCGGCGGCGTCGGCAACCTGGACCATCTGGTAGATGGGGTGAAACAAGGCGGCGCGGATGCCGTGCTGGCCGCCAGCATTTTCCATTTTGGCGAATATACAGTACAGCAGGCCAAGCAATACATGGCGGATCACGGTATCGAGGTGCGATTGTGACCGATAGTTGGCTCAGCAAAGTAAACTGGACACACGAGGGGCTGGTGCCGGTGATCGCGCAGGAGGCGGGCAGTGGCTATGTGCTGATGTTCGCCTGGATGGATCGCGAAGCGCTCCGACTGACCGTGGAAACCGGCCAGGCGGTGTACTGGTCGCGTTCGCGCAAAAAACTGTGGCGCAAGGGTGAGGAATCCGGCCATGTGCAACAGGTCAAGGAGATCCGTCTCGACTGCGACGAGGATGTAATCCTGCTGACCGTGGAGCAACTGGGCGGCATCGCTTGCCATACCGGCCGTCATCGCTGTTTTTTCCAAAAGCTGGAAGGCCGGCAGTGGGTGACCGATGAGCCGGTGCTGAAAGACCCGGAGGAGATTTATCGCCATGAATGACATACTCGAACGCCTGGCTGAAACGCTGGAAGCGCGTAAGGGCGCCGATCCGCAGTCGTCCTACGTCGCCAAGCTGTACGCCAAGGGCACTGACGCCATCCTGAAAAAGGTAGGCGAGGAAGCCGCCGAAACCATCATTGCCGCCAAGGGTGGCGACAGTCAGCAGATTGTCTACGAAACCGCCGACTTGTGGTTCCATACCTTGGTGATGCTGGCGCATAATGGTCTGCACCCGAATGATGTGCTGGATGAACTGGCGCGGCGCGAAGGCCTTTCAGGTATAGACGAGAAGGCAGCGCGCCAGGAGAAATAAGATGAGCGATTGCATTTTTTGCAAGATTACCAACGGCGACATTCCGAGCAAGAAGGTTTACGAGGATGACGAGGTGCTGGTTTTTCACGACATTCATCCAATTGCGCCAGTGCATCTCTTGCTGGTACCGAAGTTGCATGTGGATAGCCTGTCGCAATGCGATGCCCAACACCATGCGCTGCTGGGCAAGCTGTTGCTGCTGGCGCCCAGGCTGGCGGCGGAGCAGGGTTTGGACGGGTTTCGTACCATGATTAATACCGGACGTTCCGGCGGGCAGGAAGTGTTTCACCTCCATATCCACGTATTCGGTGGTGGCAGCACGCTACCCAAAACTTAGGAGAAACGACATGGGTTCTTTCAGCATCTGGCATTGGTTGATTGTGTTGGTGGTGGTACTGCTGATTTTTGGCACCAAGAAACTGCGCAATGTTGGCAGTGACCTTGGCGGCGCGGTCAAGGGCTTCAAGGACGCCATGCGCGAAGAGCAGGCCACGCCCAAGGTGGAAGACCACAGCGGCCACACGGTCGAGGGCGAGGTCACGCAGAAGTCCAAGAGCAATTAGCCGGGGAATGCGCTAATTGTTCGACGTCAGTTTTTCCGAAATACTGGTCATCGCCATTGTGGCACTGGTGGTGATCGGCCCGGAAAGGCTGCCCAAAGTGGCGCGCATGCTGGGGTTGCTGGCGGGGCGCATGCAGCGTTACGTTTCCACCGTCAAGGCCGACATTGACCGCGAACTGCGCATGGATGAATTGCGCAAGCTGGAAGGCGAAGCCAAGCAGACCATGGCCTCGGTCGAGAGCCAGGTGAACGCGGAGGCCAGTAAAACCGAGCATTCGATCAAGGCGGTCGCCGATCAAACCAGTGACACGGTCAAGACCTAATCCCCATGAGCGAAACAGACACTTTCATCGCCCACCTGATTGAGTTGCGCGACCGGTTGTTGCGCATCGTGATTGGGGTCATCGCTACTTTTGTTTGTTTATTCCCTTTCGCCAACCGGCTGTACACCACGCTGGCCCAGCCGCTGCTGGCCAAGTTGCCGGCCGGCGGCAAGCTGATCGCCACGGCGGTGACCACGCCTTTCCTGGTGCCGATGAAAGTGGCGCTAATGGCGGCGCTGCTGATTTCCCTGCCTTACACGCTTTACCAGATATGGGGCTTCATCGCCCCCGGCTTGTATGCGCATGAAAAGCGCTTTATTGCGCCGCTGGTGGTGGCCAGTACCTTGCTGTTCCTGCTGGGGATGGCGTTTGCCTATTTTCTGGTGTTCCCGGTGGTATTTGGTTTTATCGTGTCTACCGCGCCGGCGGGGGTGCAGGTGATGACCGATATCGGCAACTACCTGGATTTTGTCATTACCTTGTTCATCGCCTTCGGCATCGCGTTTGAGGTGCCGATCGTGGTGGTGGCGCTGGTGAAGTTCGGCTTGGTGACCGTGGCGCAACTGAAGGAAGCGCGCGCTTACGTGATTGTCGGCGCCTTCGTTGTCGGCGCTATTTTTACACCGCCGGACGTGGTGTCGCAGATCATGTTGGCGGTGCCGCTGTGGCTATTGTTTGAAGCCGGGGTGCTGGCCGCCGGGCTAATCAAGCGCGGCGAGCCTGGGGACATAAAGATTTAGTCGCGCTCGCGCTGCTGTTGTCCCTGCGCCTTGGGTCGTTTGCCGATAACGACCGGCAAATTAAGCTCCTTCTGGTTGCGCGCGACTTTCAGCGTGGCCGGATGTTCCGGCTTGAGCGCGGCCACCATGTTGAGCATGGCGGAGCTGTCCATTACCACCCGGCCGTTGATTTCCAGCAGCACATCGCCCGGCTTGATGCCGGCCTTGTCGGCGGGACCGCCGCGCATGATGCCGGCAATCAGCGCGCCGCGCGCTTCCTTAAGTTTGAACGACTCGGCCAGCTCCGGTGTAATGTCCTGCGCCTCGATGCCAAGCCAGCCACGCGTGACACCGCCCTGACGGATAATTTGTTCCATGATTTGTCTGGCCAGACTGACCGGGATGGCGAAGCCGATGCCCATGGAGCCGCCGCTGCGTGAATAGATAACGCTGTTGACGCCGACCAGATTGCCTTCGGTATCGACCAGCGCACCACCGGAATTACCGGGGTTGATCGGAGCGTCGGTCTGGATGAAATTCTCGAACGTATTGATGCCCAGATGATTGCGTCCCAGCGCGCTGACGATACCCTGGGTCACCGTCTGGCCGACACCAAACGGGTTGCCGATCGCCAGTACCACGTCGCCCACGCTGATCTTGTCCGGCTGGCCGAAGGTGATGGCGGGCAGGTTTTTCAAGTCCACTTTGAGTACTGCTAAGTCGGTTTCCGGGTCGCTGCCCACCACATGCGCCGGTGCAGTGCGACCATCGGCCAGCGCCACCTCGATTTCATCGGCGGCTTCGATCACGTGATGATTGGTGAGGATCAGCCCCTGCGGGCTGACGATGACGCCGGAGCCTAGGCTATTCTCGCGTTGCGGCTGGTCGTCAGGCGGGTCGCCAAAGAAATGGCGGAATAGCGGGTCGTTCGGGAGTGGGGCGTTGCTGGCTGGGATTTCCTTGCTGGTGAACACATTGACGACAGAGGGCATTGCCTTTCTGGCGGCGGCGCTGTAGGAGCCGGGCGCGCTGGCTTGCGGCAGCGCCGGTTTGGCTTCGTGTACCGTGATGGTTCTCATGCCGCCCAGCAGATCGGGCCTGAATAGCTGTAACACAAACAAAATGGCGAGGCTGATGGTGACCGTTTGTGTAAAAATAAGCCAGAGTTTGCGCATGCGTGGGTAATGGAAAAAAAATGAAGTTGATGAATTTACTGGATTATACCGGACAACTGCTACAGGTTGACCGCTTCCGTGACTATTGCCCGAACGGCTTGCAGGTGGAGGGGCATGGCGAGGTCAATCACATCGTGAGTGGGGTTTCGGCCAGCATGGCGCTACTGGAAGCGGCTGCTGCGGCACAGGCCGATCTGGTGCTGGTGCATCATGGATATTTCTGGAAAAACGAGGATGCGCGAGTGACCGGCATCAAGCGCAAGCGGCTGAAGTTCCTGCTGCAGCGCGACATCAGCCTGGTCGGCTACCATTTGCCGTTGGACGCGCATCCCAAGCTGGGCAACAACGCGCGGCTGGCCGCGCGGTTGGGCTTTGACATCGAGGGCTGGTTTGGTGAGCAAGCCATTGCCGCCTACGGCCGTCTGCCGCAGGCCATGAGTCTGGCGGCGCTGGGGCAGTCAGTGGCGCAACAACTGGGCCGGCCGCCGTTGCTGGTGGGGGACGATGATGCCGTGATTCGCCGCATTGCCTGGTGCAGCGGCGCTGCGCAGGATTATTTGTGGCAGGCGGTTGCCTTGGGCGTGGATGCTTTCCTTACCGGCGAGGTGTCAGAGCATACCGTGCATCTGGCGCGTGAATCGGGGGTGGCTTTTATCGCGGCCGGCCATCACGCCACTGAGCGCTACGGCATTCAGGCACTGGGTGAACATCTGGCGCAGCGTTTCGGGATTAGTCATCAATACATCGAAATTCCCAATCCAGTGTAGTTTCCGTATTTAAGTTTGCGCTGGAAATCGGTACAATTGCGTCCTTTTATATGAGCTTCACCAAGGAATAGTAATGGCAGACCAAGCAGTGGATCAAAGCAAGCGGCGCTTTTTGATCGCCGCGACAACGGCGATGGGGGGCGTGGCGGCAGGTGCTGTGGCTGTACCCTTTATCATGAGCATGACGCCGAGCGAGCGCGCCAAGGCGGCCGGTGCCCCGGTGGAGGTGGATGTGTCGAAAATCGAAACCGGCGCCATGATTACCGTGGAATGGCAGGGCAAGCCGGTGTGGATCGTCCATCGCAGCAAGGAAATGCTGACTTTGCTCACCAACCACAATGACAAGCTTTCTGATTTCGATTGCTCGGTGCCGCATCAGCCGGAGTATTGCAGCGCGCCGACGCGCTCGATCAAGCCGGAATATCTGGTGGTGGTCGGCATTTGCACGCACTTGGGCTGCTCGCCTTCGCCCAAGCTCAAGGCGGGCGAGGAAGGTATGGGCGCCGACTGGCCGGGCGGCTTCTTCTGTCCTTGCCACGGCTCCAGGTTCGACTTGGCTGGCCGCGTGTTCCAGGGTTCGCCGGCACCGACCAACCTGATTGTGCCGCCCTATAAATACTTGAGCGATACCCGCGTGCTGGTTGGTGATGATGGGAAGGGAGCTTAAATCATGAGCAAATATCTGACTTCCGCACTGAATTGGGTGGACGAACGCTTCCCGCTTACTGCCAACTGGAAAGCGCACCTTTCCGAATACTACGCGCCCAAGAATTTCAACTTCTGGTACTACTTCGGCTCGCTGGCGCTGTTGGTGCTGGTGCTGCAAATCGTCACCGGCATCTTCCTCACCATGCACTACAAGCCGGATGCCAATCTGGCATTTGCCTCGGTCGAGTACATCATGCGCGACGTGCCGTGGGGCTGGCTGATCCGCTACATGCACTCCACCGGTGCCTCGATGTTTTTCGTGGTGGTGTATCTGCATATGTTCCGCGGCTTGCTGTACGGCTCGCACCGCAACCCGCGCGAGCTGATCTGGCTGTTCGGCGTGGCCATCTTCCTGTGCCTGATGGGCGAGGCTTTCTTTGGCTACCTGCTGCCATGGGGGCAGATGTCTTACTGGGGCGCGCAGGTGATTGTCAACCTGTTTACCTCTATTCCCTTCGTGGGGCCGGATGTGTCGCTGTGGCTGCGCGGTGATTTCACCATCTCCGATGCCACCCTCAACCGCTTCTTTGCTTTCCACGTCATCGCCTTGCCGCTGGTGTTGCTGGGTCTGGTGGTGGCGCACGTGATCGCGCTGCACGAAGTCGGTTCCAACAATCCGGATGGCATTGAGATCAAGAAGCACAAGAATCCCAAGACCGGCATCCCATTGGACGGCATCCCGTTCCACCCCTATTACACGGTGAAGGATATTGTCGGCGTGGTGGTGTTCCTGATGGTGTTCTCGGCCATTGTGTTCTTCGGGCCGGAAATGGGCGGCTACTTTCTTGAGGCCAATAACTTCATCCCGGCCGATTCACTGAAGACGCCGCCGCATATTGCGCCGGTGTGGTACTTCACCCCGTACTACTCCATCCTGCGCGCGGTGCCGCCGCTGTTCAATTCGCAGTTCCCGGGCGTGGTGGCCATGGGGCTGTCGGTCGTGGTCTTTGCCTTCCTGCCTTGGCTGGATCGCAGCCCGGTCAAGTCCATCCGCTATCGTGGCGGCAAATACAAGGTCTGGCTGGCCGCGTTTGTGGTGAGCTTTCTGGTGTTGGGCTACCTCGGCACCGAAGTGACTACCGTATGGGGTACCTTCGACAAGGCCGCGCCTATCGTCGGTGGCGTGGATCGCGCCACTGTGGCCGCCCGTGTATTTACGCTGGTGTATTTCCTGTTCTTCGCGCTGATGCCGTGGTACACCAGGAGCGATAAGACCAAACCAGTGCCGGAAAGGGTGACGGGATAATGGATACCTCTAAAAATCCATTTTACGGGCGCATTGCTGCGTTGCGCGGTGCTCGCCCGCTCGCCGTACTTACTTGTACTGACTCGCGTTCTGCGCTCCGTGCGCCTTGCACTGCATCCCGCAAAAAGAATTTTTAGAGGTACCCAAATGAAAAAACTGATGCTCATGCTGAGTCTGCTGGCACCGCTTACGGTGTTGGCTAACGAGGATATTCAACTCGACCACGCGCCGATCAACCCGGCCAATCAGGCGTCGCTGCAGCGTGGCGCCAAGGTGTTCGTCAATTACTGCCTGGGCTGCCACAGCGCGGCCTCCATGCGCTATAACCGCCTGCACGATATCGGGCTGACTGACCAGCAGATCAAGGATAACCTGATTTTCACCGGTGCCAAGGTCGGCGATACCATGCAATCGGCCATGAATCCGCAGGAATCCAAGAAGTGGTTCGGTGTGACGCCGCCCGACCTGTCGGTCATTGCCCGTTCACGCACGCCGGATTGGCTCTACACCTATCTGCGCGGTTTCTACCGTGACAGCTCGCGGCCTACTGGCTGGAACAATGCGGCTTTCCCCAACGTCGGCATGCCGCATGCGTTGTGGCAGTTGCAGGGCGAGCAGCTGCTGAAAACCGAAGAAACTACCGATGCCCAAGGCAACAAGCATGAGGCGCATACTTTAGTACTGGCCAAGAAAGGCACTTTGTCTGCCGCCGAATACGATGCCACCGTGGCTGACCTGGTCAACTACCTGGCATTCATGGCCGAGCCGGCCAAGGCGCAGCGCACTCGTCTTGGCGTGTTTGTGCTGCTGTTCCTGGGGCTGTTCTTCGTGGTGGCGCTCAGGCTGAAAAAAGAGTTCTGGAAAGACATACACTGATCAATAACCATTACGGGAGGCTCCGGCATGCCGGAGCCTCCCGTTTTTCTTCAAGCGGAGATTCAATATTATGATGACGCTATATTCAGGAACAACCTGTCCTTTCAGCCAACGCTGCCGCATCGTGCTTTTCGAAAAAGGCATGGATTTCCAGGTAATTGATGTTGACTTGACCAACAAGCCCGAGGATCTGGCGGTGATCAACCCCTACAATCGCGTGCCGGTGTTGGTGGAGCGCGATCTAGTGCTGTACGAGGCCAACATCATTAACGAATACATCGACGAGCGTTTTCCGCACCCGCAGCTGATGCCGGCCGATCCGGTGATGCGCGCCCGTGCGCGGCTATTTTTACACAATTTTGAAGACCAGTTATTCGACCACATTGCCGATATCGAATCCGGCAACGACAAGCTGGCAGACAAGGCGCGCGCCATCGTGCGCGACAACCTGGTGCAGATTGCGCCCATCTTCAACAAGCAGGAATACATGCTGGGCGATGAATTTTCCATGCTGGACGTGGCGATTGCCCCGCTGTTGTGGCGCCTGGTGCATTACGGCATCGAATTACCCAAGCAGGCATCGCCGCTGCTCAAGTACGCCGAACGCATTTTCTCGCGCCCGGCTTATATCGAGGCGATGACTCCGTCGGAAAAGGCCATGCGCCGGTGAGCGAGGCGCTGACCTCCACCAAGCCGTACATGTTGCGCGCCATTTATGAATGGTGCGTGGACAATGGCCTCACGCCGTACCTGGCGGTAGCCGTCAACGCGCAGACGCGGGTGCCGCACGGCTATGTGAAGGATGGTGAGATTGTCCTCAATATCAATTATTCCGCCACCAAGGACTTGCTGATCGGCAACGAGGCTATCACTTTCTCCGCCCGTTTTGGCGGAGTGGCCACCAATATCTATGTCCCGGTGGAGGCCGTGCGTGGCATCTTTGCACGTGAAAACGGCCAGGGCATGTTTTTTGAGGCGGTGGACGAGGCCGGGTTGGCCGGGGAATCCCCGGCGTTGCCTGACAACGATGCCCCGGAACCGCCCCCGCCCGGCAAGCGGCCATCGCTTAAGTTGGTGAAATAGTTTCTGGCGTCCGCCATTCCGCGGACCCGCTGATACGGGTATAATCCCCGCCGCGCCGGATTAGCTCAGTTGGTAGAGCAGCGCACTTGTAATGCGAAGGTCGCCAGTTCGATTCCGGCATCCGGCACCAAACAACCTTCCAAAGCAGTCCAATAATGTCTTGGTAATTACTAAAAGCCGCTGATTAAGCGGCTTTTTTTGTTTTAATTCTTCCAGTCGCATCCGTTGACATCCGGCATATATCAGGGTAAAAATCCGGGTAATAATTTTTACCCGGAATATTTTTACCCGGAAAGGCGGAAAAATGGCATCCGATCTGCTCACCGATGTGGCAATCCGCAACGCTAAGCCAGGCGAAAAACCGCGTAAATTGGGCGATGGCAACGGCCTGAACCTACTGGTGCATCCCAACGGTTCTAAATACTTTCAGCTTCGGTACACCCTGCACGGCAAGGAAAAGACGCTACAACTGGGCAAATACCCAGACATGAGTCTGGCCGACGCTAGGGCGAAGGCCGCCGAAGCCCGCAAGCTGGTGGCCGATGGTATAGACCCGGTTCACGAAAAGCGGCGGCAGGCCGAAGCCAAGGCCACCGAAGCGGAAACCACTTTCCGATCCGTTGCCATCGAGTGGCTGGAGGTCAAGGGCACGCTGTCCGATTCCTACCGGGAAAAGATTATTGCCACCTTTGTTGCCAATGTTTACCCGCGCATCGGTGGCCTGCCAGTCAAGGAAATCACTCCGCCCCTGCTACTTTCCACTTTGAAGGCAATGGAAGCCCGTGGAGCGCTAGAGTTGATGGGTAAGTGCCGCGCGTGGATTCGGCAGGTATTCGACTACGCCAAGGCCACCGGCAAGTTGCTTGGCGACAATCCGGCCACCTGCTTAGTGGATGTATTGAAGAAACCGGAAAGCGAAGGTTACCCAACATTTCGCAACCGCAACGACGCCGGGGAGTTTGTGCGCCGCCTCACCGATTACCACGGCAGGCCGGAAACCCGGCTGGCAATCTGGCTGCTGTTGCTCACCGCCAAGCGCCCCAGCGAGCTACGCGCTGCCCGCTGGGATGAGTTCGACCTGGATCAAGCCCTGTGGACGATACCCAAGGAACGCATGAAAACCCGACAGCCGCACACGGTCACCCTATCGCGCCAGGCAGTGGCTGCCCTGAAGGAACTGTATCCGCTCACCAGCCACACTGGCCTGCTGTTCCCCGGCAACGATCCGGCCAAGCCCATATCCGAAATGACGCTGACCAAGGCATTCAAACTGCTGTGGCCGAAATACCGCACAGTGCCCCACGGCTGCCGCCACTTTTTCAGCACCATGGCAAACGAGCATGGCCAGCACCGCCATGATGTGATCGAGGCAGCGCTGGCGCATAAAGATAAAGACGCGATCCGCGCTACGTACAATCGTGCAACTTATATCAGGGAAAGACGCAAGCTAGCCCAGTGGTGGGCGGATGAACTGGAATCTATGCGCGATGGCAGCATAGATTCCTAGTCTTAAATACAGTTATGGAATGATAAGAGGTATGCGAGAATCACGAATGTTTCCATCAAATCTGTCGGGGCAGTGGGAGCAGTCGGGGCACGAGATCCCATCAGCTTTTATTTGCCCCGGCTTGTCGATATGACGAACAGAAAGTCGAGGCAGGCTGAGCGCTACTCCTTGGATTTATAGCGCACTCCAGCCGGTCCTAAAGCCCTGGAGAAAGTAGCTTTTCAGCAGATCAAGTTGCTGTGTTGCCGAAGTCATCAATTTTGCGATGGTGTACGCAATCATCATTTTTTTCCTTTCGTTATGTTCACGTGTTGAGGGCTTATCCCTGAATTTCATTCTACGGATTTTTTGTCAGATGCAAGTCCGCCGCCGTCAAGCAGTGACAATGCCTGCTTGTCCAGCCTCGGTTTAAGCTGCTGGGCCAGTTTTTCGCCGAGCGCCGGGGCGGCGTTTGGGCTGAACATGAGTTCTATGAGCGCCTGTTCAATTTCATCCCGGCCGCCCTGAATCAGCTTCAACATAGGTGGAATCTTCTCCTTCATTATCAATGCCCGTGTCCGTCAATGTCCTTACCGGCTCAATGCACCAGTATTCATGTTCTGTTGCTCGCCGCCACCTCTCCTGACCACACCGGGTTCGTTGGTCGGATCGGCAATACAGGCTGCATCTTGTTTCTCGCAACGTATCGCCACGACCCAGGGCAGATCATGATAGAAATCCGCACGGGGTTTCATCAAGTTGTGCGCCGTAGGGGAAGCCACTACGGTAACCACGTCTCCCACCGCAGGGTGAATGCCGGGATTGACCGGAAGTACCAGGGAGTTTCCCGAACCAAGGTCGATATTCAACTGTTGAGGAAGTTGGGCTTTCTTTGGCAGGTTGGAAAACCAGCGGGGATTATCCAGGAATTGCTCATTGCGTTTGCTTGTGGCATCTTCAATCACTACGCCGACCAGCTCAGTGTCGTCTATGGTTTTCCAGTAGGTTTCCAGGGCACTCATACGTGTGCTGTTGGCGCCGACCACCGCAACGATAAGGCCCAGCGGCCCCAGCAGGCCGCCTATGGCGCCGCTGGCGGCAGCGCCTCCGACTTGTTTTGACGTTGGCGAATTCAATTGTTCACGATGATATTCGCTTGCTGACTTGCTTTTGGATGGCGCGGGCAGATAATCCGGTGTCGTCGCACAGCCGTGCAAAAGAAGTGCGGATAATAAAATCGCACTGGATGCGCCTGGTTTTACTTTCATATGAGTTGCTCCTTGTTAGATAAATTGAAGGAATGAAATCCTTCAATTCATGAAAACATGGAACGCTCTGCCGTCAAGTCGACGACGCATTGCCGCGCCGGTAATTTTTGCTATTCTTGACCCAGCTACACTTCAGAAATGTCGCTGTCAGGTCTGTGTGGAAAGTCAGCAGGCTGCCGTTTAGGAGGATTGGAGCATGGTCAAAAAAGATGAGACCAAATCGGACGGGCAAACAGTTCGCAAAGCAGTCATTACCTGCCTACGAAGCAGATGATGGTGGGCTGACTGTAAGTGACATCTGGCGTATTCGCCGGCTGGCGAGGCCTATGCTGCTATTGCTGGGCAAGGCCATAAAAACGCGCTCTTTAATTTGAGGGCATGTGATTTCGCGAGTGAACTGCCGGAGGGGTCGATTCGGGGGGATGGCTGTCTCTTTGTCGGCCAAAGCGGACGATCGCAAATAATCCTTTGTAATTGCTAGTGTCCGTTTCCAGAAATAAAGAAAAATGCCTAGGTGGGTGACCCTGAGTTGGCTAGGAAAATTATCATTTGCAACCATTGCGGTGGATTAACCATTATCTATACTACGGTTGTGAATGACCCCGCAGAGAAATAAACAGATGAGCATCGCAGGAATTCGCTCCAACCGTGGTGATGGCTATCAGACACTGGTGGCGTTTGAATGGGCATTGACAGTCCTGTCCGACCCAGACTATCTATGGCTTGAGATAGATTCGGTAACTTATTCGGTGGACGATGTGGTTGTTAGCAAAGCCGACGGCACTCAGATTGCTTGTCAGTGCAAAAAGAATCAAATCGATTTCAAGGCATGGACGATAACCGACCTTGCTGATGAATTGGATAAAGCATCAAGTTTGCTGGCCAATAACCCGAATACAGAAGTTCTCTTCTATTCACGCAACAACTTTGGCGCTCTTGCAAAATTAAGAGAGCACAGTTCGACTCAGCATGACGACGCTAGCTACCGAAAGAGTTTAGGCAAAGAGCATCACGAAACAGATGCGACTTTGTTAGCAAGGCTTGCCACAACAGCCCCCAGTCTTTCAACTTACGAATTCCTGCGCCGAACAAAATTTGTGACCAGCGATGAGCTTGATCGCATGGAGGAGCTTCTCCGCGAACGCCTGCGGTACATGGCGTGCAACCCGGATACTGCTTTCAATGCGCTCTGGGTACACCTTGATCAACTTGGGGCTCGCATGGGCGGCAATAGCACAGCAGCCTCCACTCAGCATCGATTAACTAAGGACGACCTCAAGGCTATGGATGATGGTTTTAAGCCGGGGGTCCAGCACCTTGGCCACGGCATCCACATAACGCCCCGTGTAGAAGAAATAACCAATGTCCAGCGACTTGAGCCAGTTGTAACCGTTCAACTGCTCATAGTAGGTATAAGTGACAGTCTCGAATCTGGCTTCATCCGCTGGCGCCAAAACCGCCTCGCTGTCGCCCCGGAAATAAGAGCCGGTCATGGCGACAATATGTACCTTGTCGCGCGCGATAAATGCACCCAACTGGCTGCCCAGCACGTTATCCGGGTTGCTGGAAACATGGTGGAATTCGTCAACCGCAATCAGGCGCTCGTCAAACGCCTGAATTCCCAGCTCTTCTACTGCAAAGCGGAAAGTCGCATGGGTGCAAACCAGCACCTTGTCGGCGCTTGCCAGAAACTGGCGCACCGCATCCACCTTGGATTTCGCCACGCGCGGCTCGTCAATGCCAGGGGCATTGCACAGGTTCCATTGCGGCGCTACCTCCCAATCCCAATAAAAACCGGATTGGGCCAGCGGCTCATTGGCAAAACTGCCGCCAATCGAGCGCTCTGGCACCACCACAATCGCCTGCTTCAAACCCTGGTTGTTGAGCTTGTCCAGCGCAATAAACATCAGTGCGCGGGATTTGCCCGAAGCCGGGGGCGATTTGATCAGCAGAAATTGCTCGCCGCGCTTGGTATAAGCACGCTCCTGCATGGCGCGCATGCCCAATTCGTTGGCCTTGCTGGAGGCGCCGGTGCGCGCCGTGGTGATGGATACCGACGGCACGGTGTAGGTGTTGGTTGGGTTGCTTTGTGAGGTCGTCAGCTTCATACGCAAATGATCCAATAAATATCCGATTTCATCCGATTCCATCCGTTTTCCAAGGGCCACACCATCGTTGCTGGGTAACCCATCCCCAAGTTATTCCGCTCAAGACAATTGTCAAACAGCCTGTTGGGCAATTGCGTAGCAGATAGCCGCACAAATTCCGCATCCGGCCAATTGGGATATTTTGTGGAGCATGGGTACGCCACAAAATCAGTAATAGAGCCCATTATTGATTTTGCACTCCAGTACGAAGTTTTCGGAGCGCCCAAGCTCCATAAACCGCTCATAGCACTTCTCTGCCTTCGGCCAGGTTGATCAGCCGGGGGAAGCACAGCGTGGCCGGGCGTCTGCCGCTACCGGCTTGCAATTCACGCAAGATGCCTGCATCTTTCATCTGCCGCAACAGACCGGGCGTTGTCTTCTCATGGATGCCAAACTCCTTGAAAAGCTGCTGGGCCAGATCGGACGAGCGAAAGACGGGCTTACTGAAAATAGCATCCAGGACATGTACCGTGTACTGTGAGTGCGTAGCCGCCTGAATAGCCAACTTCATTTGTTCGTACAATTCCTGAATGGCCGTCACGCGGATGCTGTTCTGACCCGCCTGCGCGGTAATGGCCTCCAGAAAAAAGGCGATCCAGCCGTTCCAGTCGCCTTCGCCAGAAATGGCCTTGAGCCGCTGGTAATACTCCTCCCGATGCCCCTCCAGATACTCGGAAAGATAGAACATTGGCTGGGATAAAGCGCGCTTCTGATACAAAAATAGCGGAATCAAAATGCGGCCAATCCGTCCATTGCCATCCTTGAATGGATGCAGCAATTCAAACTGCGCGTGCACCACAGCCGTTTGCAGCAGGAAATCCACATCGTCGTAGTCCAGATATCGCTCCCACGCCTGCAAATGATCGGGGAGTTGATGCGGATTGGGAGGAACAAACGTCGCCTGCTCCATTGTGCAGCCATGCTTGCCGATCCAATTCTGATCCAACCGGAACTCACCAGGTGTCTTGTCTTGCCCACGCACGCTGCTCATCAGGATACGGTGCAACTCGCGTACAAAACCCAGGCGAATGGGGTAATCCTTCAAGTGTTCGCGCGCCGAATACAAGGCAAGGCGGTAATTGGATATCTCCTGAATGTCCTCGTATTTTTCGCCTTGCTTGATGAGCCCAGCCTCTTGCTCCAGCACCTCGTCCACAGTGGCTTGCGTGCCCTCGATCTTGGACGACAGCACCGCTTCCTGCGTGGTCAGCGGCGAAAGCATCACCGCCGGATTGGGAATGCCTTGCAGCAAGCCATCGTACCGCGCCAACGCGGCATTGGCTTGCCCGACCAAGGGCAACAGGCGGCGAGAGTCCAAGTCGGTCAGTGGCAGTGCGTCAGGTGTGTAAGGGCTCATGTTTTCTTTCCTTTGCCTATGCCCCTCTCCCCTTGGGAGAGGGTTTGGGTGAGGGGCGTTTTGCAACCGCCGACATCCTGGTATAAAGCTCGAACAGTTTTTCCAGCCGCTCGGTGTCGTTTTTGAAACGGCGGCCGATGTAGATACGCTCCAGCACTTCGTCGTTGCGCTCGTGCGCGTGGCGCAGGTTTTCCGGCATGGCATCCGGGTCGTACAGGTCGGCGATGGTGGCGGGAAAATGCGCCTCGCGTGCAAGCAATATGTCCTCGGCACAGCGCGTCAGGTCGGCCTTGTTCTGCTCGGTGAGCAATGGGACGGGGAAGGTGTTCCAGCCCAGGGTGTTGGAGTAGCGAAAATCTGTTTTTAGCTTGCCGCAGACGGTGGCGATCCAGACCAGATGCAGGCGCGAGGCGATCAGCGCAAGACACCATATCGGCGCACCATACATTACAAGATTCGGTGCAACAATTACAGTTCGCTCGTCAAAAAATCCGCATGGCAAATATTCTCGACGCTCGGATGAAACGCTGGGAATCAAGATCGAAGTTCCCGTTGTATGCGGAGCATAGACAAAGCGATGCGGAAATGACGAAGCATAATTTGCCTGCTTCCCTCGGCTTTCGTTGCGTACATCCTCCACTCGCTTAATACGAGTCATTATTTCAGGAATTGAAGATGCATCGCCTAAGTCAGTATCATCAATCCACAGGCAGTACCGCGCATCTCCCCTGATGAACTCCTTTGCCCCCTCAAGTCTTCGAATGAACTTTGATACGGTAGGAAACTGGGATATCAACTCATCAACCTCATCACTAGAAAGTATGAGATTCCCGCCATCAGTTGCTTTATTACCTGACACCATCTGGGGAAGGCCAGATATTTGCGTACTAGACTTAAGAATGATTGCATCGGATGCTGGTGTTAGATAGGGACCAATGCTTAATACTGTCCTCGCAATCTCACCCTCGAACAACGTGACCTTTCCTTGAGGGTCTGAACGCATTCCAACAACAATACAAGTGACTCCTGCATTATTGGAGGCATTGTTTTTCCATAGAAATGAAGTGTGCGCAAATGCAATCTTTTGACCTTTCTGAGAAAGAATAGGCCATAACATTCCTACCTGCTCTCCTTGGCAGATCGAATTTGTGGTTACAAATGCAGTTGCGGCAGGGGATGTCTCAGAATACTCAGCAGCCCTCACTAACCAACCCGACACATAGTCCAAATCTTTGTATGTGGTCAGGTAGCGAGAGAACACCCTTGCCATATCTTCTTTTTGAGCCTGCGTTTGATTTACGCTACCCTGATATGGCGGATTCCCGCAAATATAGGTCTCGCCACCCTCATTAGCAAAATCAATTTCCGCCTGCTCCAACGGTGTGCCAAACAAATCATCCGCCAGCAGCTTGACGCCTGTTCCTGTGGGCGGGCAGATGGAGAGCCAATCCAGCCGCAGCGCATTGCCGCAAACAATCCAGTTTTGCGCGTCCAGCGGCAAAAACTCCGCCAGCGCGTCCTTCTGGCCGCGATACAGCACATCGCACTGGAACTCGGCAATGATGAGCGCCAGCCGGGCAATCTCCGCCGGAAAGTCGCGCAACTCAATGCCGCGGAAGTTGGTCAGTGGGATTTCGCTGCGTTGATGACTTTCACCCCGGCGTCGGTTGATTTCCGCTTCGATCTCGCGCATCTGCTTGTAGGCGATGACCAGGAAATTGCCAGAGCCGCAGGCCGGGTCGAACACGCGGATGCGCGCCATGCGTTTGCGCAGGTTGAGCAGCTTGATTTTGTTGTCGCCCGCCTCGACCAATTGAGCACGCAGGTCATCCAGAAACAGGGGGTTGAGCACCTTGAGGATGTTGGGCACGCTGGTGTAGTGCATGCCTAAGGCGCCGCGCTCTTCGTCATCGGCGACGGCCTGGATCATGCTGCCGAAAATATCCGGGTTGATCTGCTTCCAGTTGAGGTTGCCGGCGTGGATGAGGTAGGTGCGCGCCATGCGGGTGAAACGCGGCACTTCGGTGCTGCCGGAGAACAGGCCGCCATTGACGTAAGGGAACTGGTCGGCCCAAGCTGGCAAACGAGGCTGGGCGACAGCACGGCTACCGTCCTTGACACTAATGTTCATGGCGCGAAAAATTTCCGAGAGCACCTCGTGGGTGTTGGAGGCGTCGCGCTCGCTCATCTGTTCTATGGTGTGGGTGAACAAGCCTTCGCCGTTGAAGATGTCGGTATCCTCGGCAAAGAAACAGAAAATCAGCCGCGCCATGAAGTGGTTCATGTCATGGCGGCGTTCCGCCGTGGCCCAGCCGGGGTTCTGTTGCAGCAATTCCACGTAAAGCTTGTTGAGCCGCCCGGTGGCGCGCACGTCGATGGGGTTTTCCTTGATTTCCTTAATGGTGGAGATGCCCGCCAGCGGCAGGAAAAAGCCGAAGTGGTTGGGAAAGTCCGGGTAATTGCAGGCGATGGTTTCGCCACTTGCCCGTTCCTCGGCTTCCAGAAACTGCCCATCGGTGGCGAGGATGAACTTGGCCTTGGCTTTGGCCGTGGCGGGGCTGGCGCGCAAGGTGTTGAGCATTTCACCCACCGCGCCGGGGGCGCATACGGCGATGTGGATATTGTTGCTCTGGAGCACGCCGCCAGGCACATCGGATTTGTTGCTGTTGCCGGAACGCAGGCGCTGGAGCGTAGTCTCCTTGTTGCCGAAGGCCGCCAGAAACGCGAACGGAAACCCGTCCGCGTCAAAAGGCTGAAGGGCTAACTCCGAAACTGCTGCTTCGATTTCGACGGCGTTCATTGTTGTTTAATTTTCGATGAAACAAAGGTGGCTTGGGTGCATTTTATATGTCCTGGAGGAATATTCGGAATGACTATGCCACTGACGTGTATTGAGGCTTCATTTCGCCGGGGGCAATACCTCCAGATTGAGGGCGAGTTTTATCAAGTCATCGTCCAGGCCAGCCGCTCTTAAAGCTTCAATTTCATGACTCCACTTGGATTTCAAGCGATGCAAGCCTTGATGCGAATTGCCGTACTCGGCGGCGAGCTTGCTTACGCTCTCTCCCATCCACATACGATTTAATTTGTTGGCGATTGCCGGCTTGGGGTATCGATAAGTAGCAAGCTTATAAGCGGCGTATCTCAAGAAAGTACCTGTCAACCGCCGGGGCCAACGCTGCTCGAAATAAACGTATTGAGCCTCGCTTGCCAGTTCCATCGCCAGTTTGCTTGCCGAATGCTTAGGACAAACATCCAGCGCAACCAGAACTGATTCAATCCATTTGGCAGATTCAGTATTTCTCTCCCATTTTTCTATACCGGCTTCTGCAAGCAGTGACAGAATATACTTTTGCGGCTTTTGTGAAATTGGGAGTTGCTGTAGATAGAGCCTCAATTTCTGGTACCTGACAAGATGGTACTTGCCCAGCGTCCGGCCAGTATCGGCATGGACATGGCAGCAGTCGGCGCCGCGCTTATCCGGTGTTGTATCCCAGATTTCCCGAAAACAATAGATACAAAATGGGCCCTCATCGCTGAGGGTTAATTTTTTTTCAGGCGGGGGCGAGTAATTGGCCTTTATGATCGCCAGAGCTAAACCGAAAGCATCCAAGGCAAGCGCATCATCATCACTGACAATCCCCTGGAAATTCCTTACCCAGGTTTGCAGGTTTTCAATATCCGCTGATTTTGGGTAATTCTGAATTCTGAGCAAAGTTGATACGGGAACCTCGAATTCGGTGATGATTTCGCGTAGCACTGGCTCCACGTTTTTCCTCACGACCCAGCCGAGATTTTGGTTTGACCCATTGAGCACAGTTCCCCATCGGGCCGTTGGGTTGGTGGCGAGCACGTAATCAATTTGCGCCAGTGCTTCCCCCATTTTTTGGGATACAGGAGTTCCTGCATCAGCGCATCGCTTCGCTATTCCAGCCAAAGGCCCCTTTTTCTCCATCGCCACTCAACATATTTTGTTAAAAAAGCCCGATTCGAGACTTTAGCAAAGTATGGGAATCTGTGAACACCTTGGAACGCAGGAGAACGGCATGAGATTTATGAGACTGAGAGATGTAATGGAAACCACCGGATTGTCGCGTAGCTCTATCTATTTGATGGTTGCGCTTGGACAATTTCCACAACAGATAAAAATCGGCAAGCGGGCGGTGGCCTGGCGCCAAGCCGACATTGAGAACTGGATGCTGGGGCGGTGTAAATAATATGTCCGATGACATCACGACTGAGATCCTGGACGCTGCTGGGAAAGTAGTAGGATTTCCCAACAACAACAACAGGCAACGCTCTAAACCAAACTTACCGCAAAGACGACAGCAGGATTACAACTTTGTTGTGAGGGCCGATGGAGTCTATGCCATCTCCGATGATCAGGAATTATGGATATGCTCAGCGGTGGAAGTGGTTGCGGTGATTCGCGATTTCGGAAATGCTGGTTGGGGGCGGCTTCTCGAATTCCAGGATATGGATGGAGTTACGCATCGTTGGGTGTGCCCGATGGAATTGTTCGCGGGCGATGGCAAGGAAATCCGCCAGCAGTTGCTTGCCTTTGGGATGAGGATAAGTACAAACAGTAATGCCCGCGCACTCCTGTTGATCTATCTTCAAATTTCAATACCAAAAGCCAAAGCCCGCACCGTGGAGCGTCTTGGATGGCATGGCAGTACCTTTATATTGCCCAATGTCGCCTTTGGCGATGTGGACGAACAGATCATCTACGTGCCTCCCTGCGGAGCACAAAGCACTTTCAGTCAGAGCGGAACGCTAGCTGACTGGCGGCAGCAAGTCGCAGCCTTATGTGAAGGGAATACGAGGTTGGTATTTGCAGTTAGTGCATCTTTCGCTCCCCCACTTCTGGATATCCTTGGCCTGCACTCTGTTGGATTCCATTTTCGCGGCGCATCCAGCAATGGTAAAACATCAGCGTTACGGGTCGCTGCCTCAATCTGGGGGGGGTGAGGATTATCTTAAGCGCTGGCGCGCAACAGCGAATGGGCTGGAGGGGCTGGCCGCAAGTCACAACAATTGCATGCTTGTTTTGGACGAAATCAGTCAAGCAGATGCAAAGTTGGTGGGGGAGGCAGCGTACCTGCTGGCCAATGGCAGCGGCAAGCTCAGGGCAAGCCGGGACGGAACGCTTCGTGGCGCATCCAACTGGCGGCTGTTGTTCCTTTCTTCCGGGGAATTCGGCTTGGTCGAACACATGGCCTTAGCCAACCTCAAGCCGACGGCTGGCCAAGAGGTCCGCTTGTTGGATATCCCAGCGATTGTGGGCGAGCTCGGTCTCTTCGAGACCATCCATAATTTTCCGACCCCGGCGGACTTTGCGCTTTCCCTGGAATTGAGAGCCAAATCATTTTTTGGCACACCCGCGCCAGCCTTTTTGGAAAAACTGGTGCAGATCAGGGACAAGTTGCCAGAACTTGTCAAGGCAAGACAGCAAGACTTTATACGTAATTATTTACCCTCTGGCGCCGAGGGGCAGGCAAGTCGTGCCGCTAATTATTTTGCATTGGCCAGCGCGGCAGGAGAGCTTGCCACGACTTGGGGACTCACTGGCTGGCGGGATGGTGAGGCAACAGAAGCCGCCGCCAATTGTTTTCGTGCTTGGCTAAATCGCCGCGGCGGCGCGGAGAATTTGGAAGCTAGGGAAATGCTGGAACAGGTCCGGCTATTCCTTGAACTCCACGGTAGTGGTCGATTTGAGGACTGGCGAAACCATGGTGAGATACTAGCGCCAAAAATAATCAATCGTGCTGGATTCCGCCGTACAGATGACAATAATGGGGAGACCGAGTATTACATCTTTAGGGAAGTTTTTCGTAACGAGGTGGCCAGGGGGTATGACTACAAGATGGTATGCAAGTTATTGCACGACCTCGGATGCTTGGTGACAGCAGGAAGAAGCTATGATCGGAAAGAACGGCTGCCGGGGATGGGTAACACACGCTGCTACAGAATTAACTCAAAAATTTGGGAGGATCACGAATGAATGTAGTAGATGCGCCCCGACTGCCCCGACAACAAATACATAGCCGGGGCGGCCAGAACCGGCGCCAGTACTTGTGCCCCGGCAGCCCCGACGTTTAGGAAACTGATCGCCAATTCAAAGGAGTATCAATCTGTGTTGCATTTTATGACGGCGGTTGAAGTGAAGATAATAAACAGGCGGATTTAATACCCGTGACAAACTGAAGTCGGAAACTCGCGACACGGAAACTGGCGGTGTTGAAATGAATAGGCTAGAATGCGCGCCTTGAAATTTTTTTACACAGCACGATGGCTTGCCGGGTAAAAATACGGGTAAAAAATTACTTCGTAAAAATCAGTCCTAATGTAAGTGCGGTTCAAGGATGATTGTTATATGCCGGCATCCGCACCAAAATCCTTTAGTTTGGTTTGACAGCTCACTGGAAAAGCAGCATAATCACCGGTTCGGCAAGGAGGGGTGCCCGAGTGGCTAAAGGGGGCAGACTGTAAATCTGTTGGCTTACGCCTACGCTGGTTCGAATCCAGCCTCCTCCACCAATTGCCTAGGAACAGGTGAAGAGGTTTTGCGGGTGTAGCTCAATGGTAGAGCAGAAGCCTTCCAAGCTTATGACGAGGGTTCGATTCCCTTCACCCGCTCCAGAAAAGATTTTTTTAGAGCGCCCATGTGGCTCAGTGGTAGAGCACTCCCTTGGTAAGGGAGAGGTCGCGGGTCCGATTCCCGCCATGGGCACCACTTTAATGACCATAAAGTTTGAAGGAGTCGGCAATGGCAAAAGGCAAATTTGAGCGCACCAAGCCCCACGTGAACGTGGGGACGATTGGGCACGTGGACCACGGCAAGACCACGCTGACGGCAGCGATCACCACCATACTGTCCAAGAAGTTCGGTGGCGAAGCCAAGGCATACGACCAGATTGACGCGGCTCCTGAAGAAAAGGCCCGCGGCATCACCATCAATACCGCCCACGTTGAATACGAAACCGCCGCCCGCCACTATGCGCACGTCGACTGTCCCGGCCACGCCGACTACGTCAAGAACATGATCACCGGTGCCGCCCAGATGGACGGCGCCATCCTGGTCGTCTCCGCCGCTGACGGCCCCATGCCGCAAACCCGTGAACACATCCTGCTGGCCCGCCAGGTTGGCGTACCCTACATCATCGTGTTCATGAACAAGGCCGACATGGTCGACGACCCCGAGCTGCTGGAACTGGTCGAAATGGAAGTACGCGAATTGCTCTCCAAGTATGACTTCCCCGGCGACGACACCCCCATCGTCATTGGCTCCGCCAAGCTCGCCCTGGAAGGCGACCAAAGCGAATACGGCGAACCCGCCATCTTCCGCCTGGCCGACGCCCTCGACTCCTACATCCCCCTGCCGGAGCGCGCCATTGACGGCACCTTCCTGATGCCGGTGGAAGACGTGTTCTCCATCTCCGGCCGCGGCACCGTCGTGACCGGCCGTGTGGAACGCGGCATCATCAAGGTTGGCGAAGAAATCGAAATCGTTGGTCTGAAGCCCACCCTCAAGACCACCTGCACCGGCGTTGAAATGTTCCGCAAGCTGCTCGATCAAGGTCAAGCCGGCGACAACGTCGGCGTGCTGCTGCGCGGCACCAAGCGTGAAGAAGTCGAACGCGGCCAAGTGCTGGCCAAGCCCGGCTCCATCAACCCGCACACCAAGTTCAGCGCCGAAATCTACGTGCTGGGCAAGGACGAAGGCGGCCGTCACACCCCGTTCTTCAACGGCTACCGTCCGCAGTTCTACTTCCGCACCACCGACGTCACCGGTGCGGTTGAACTGCCGGCCGGCACCGAAATGGTGATGCCTGGCGACAACGTGTCGATCACGGTCAGCCTGATTGCCCCGATCGCCATGGAAGACGGTCTGCGCTTCGCCATCCGCGAAGGCGGCCGTACCGTCGGTGCCGGCGTCGTCGCTAAGATTATTGAATAACCGGGAGGCGTGAGGAGTCAGGAGTGAGGTGAAAAACCTCGCGCCTTGCGTCTAACGCCTCACATAGTTTTTTACAGGCCAGTAGCTCAATTGGCAGAGCGTCGGTCTCCAAAACCGAAGGTTGGGGGTTCGAGACCCTCCTGGCCTGCCACGTAACCATAAAGACACGACGAACGATATGACCGAAAAAATCAAGCTCGCACTGGCGTTGCTGCTGGTCGCGGCTGGGGTCGCTGCTTTTTATTTGCTGGCGGAACATGCCATGGTGCTGCGCGTGCTGGTGGTGCTGGCTGGGCTGGCCGCTGCCGTCGCGCTGATGTGGACGACCCCGCTGGGGCAGGCTGCGTTCGGCTTTGCCCAAGAGTCCGTGGCGGAAGCGCGCAAGGTGGTCTGGCCTTCACGCAAGGAAACCTTGCAGACCACCGCTGCGGTGTTTGCGCTGGTGGTGGTGGTGGCGATTTTTCTGTGGATCGTGGATGTCGGATTCATGTGGGCCGTGCAAAAACTGATGGGACGGGGTGCGTGATGACGATGCGGTGGTTTGCGGTACAAGTCTATTCCGGCTTTGAGAAATCGGTGCAGCGTGCGCTGGAAGAGCGTATTGGCCGCTCCAGCCATCAGGAAAAGTTCGGCCAGGTGTTGGTGCCGGTCGAAGAAGTAGTCGAGATGAAGGGTGGTCAGAAGACTATCAGCGAACGCAAGCTGTATCCGGGCTACATCCTGGTGCAGATGGACATGGACGATGATACCTGGCACCTGGTGAAGAGTACGCCGCGCGTGACTGCCTTCATCGGCGGTACCGCGCTGAAGCCGACGCCGATCAAGGACAAGGAAGTGGACATCATCCTGCAACGCATGGATGACAGCAAAAGCAATCCGACCCAGAAGCTTACCTTTGAAAAAGGCGAGATGGTGCGGGTGGTGGACGGGCCGTTCAAGGATTTTTCCGGGGCGGTGGAAGATGTCAATTATGAAAAAACCAAGCTGCGCGTTTCCGTGGTCATTTTTGGCCGCTCCACGCCGGTCGAGCTGGATTTTAGTCAGATCGTCAGAGAAGCCTGACGAAAGCAGTGAGCCGTGGCCGGTTCGGTCGCGGTTATTTTAACTGGGGAGCCACGGCAGTGTCCGTGGCGTTTGTACCCGTTTCAGGAGCAAGAAAATGGCAAAGAAGGTCATAGGCTATATCAAGCTGCAGGTGCCTGCAGGCAAAGCCAATCCCAGCCCGCCTATTGGCCCCGCATTGGGCCAGCGCGGTTTGAACATCATGGAGTTCTGCAAGGCGTTTAACGCCGCTACGCAGGGCATGGAAGCCGGTATGCCGGTGCCGGTGGAGATCACCGCGTTTGCGGACAAGAGCTTTACCTTCAAATTAAAGACTCCGCCTGCAACTTATTTTATCAAGAAGGCAGCCAAGATCGACAAGGGTTCCGCCCGTCCGCACACCGACAAGGTGGGCAAGCTGACGCGCGCCCAGGCCGAGGAAATTGCTAAGCAAAAGATGCCCGACCTGACCGCAGCAGACATGGACGCAGCGGTGCGCACCATTGCCGGTAGTGCGCGCAGCATGGGTATTGAAGTGGAGGGCGTATAAATGGCTAACGTATCCAAGCGACTGGAAGCGCTGCGCGCCAAGGTTGACCGCAACAAGGCTTATCCCCTGGCTGACGCCCTGACTCTGGTCAAGGAGACCGCAACCGCCAAGTTTGACGAATCGGTGGATGCCGTCATCAATCTGGGCATTGACGCCCGCAAGTCCGACCAGCTGGTGCGTGGCGCACTGGTGCTGCCCAAGGGTACCGGCAAGACCAAGCGCGTTGCCGTGTTTGCCCAAGGTGCGGCTGCCGAGGCCGCCAAGGCCGCCGGTGCCGACATCGTCGGCTTCGACGACCTGGCTGAACAGGTCAAGGGCGGCATGTTGGACTTCGATATCGCCATTGCCACCCCGGATGCCATGCGCGTGGTCGGTGCGCTGGGCCAAATACTGGGTCCGCGCGGCTTGATGCCGAATCCCAAGGTGGGTACTGTGACGCCGGACGTCACTACCGCGGTGAAGAATGCCAAGGCTGGCCAGGTGCAATACCGTACCGACAAGGCCGGGATCGTGCACTGCACCATCGGCCGCGCATCGTTTGAAGTGGAGGCGCTGAAGGAAAACCTACTGGCGTTGGTGGATGCCTTGACCAAGGCGAAGCCAGCTTCCAGCAAGGGCCAGTACCTGAAGAAGATCTCCGTCTCCAGCACTATGGGTGCCGGCGTGCGCGTAGATCAGGCCAATCTGGCTTAAGTAATGTAGCAAGGTGGGCGCCTTGGCGCCCACAACAAAGGGCTTTGGGCCTGCCGCCAGCAATGGCGACAGGGTTATCAAAGACCGTAGGTACCCACAGGGTTTAATGTTGGTGGGCAGCTGATGGGTGAGGGAAGTGCTTTCTGTCTTTCGTCCTCTGTCTTTTGTCCCCTGATACCTACGCAGATGGCGTTCCCGAAACAGGATGTTCTCCTGATGAAAGGTCGCCGTGGGTAGGTTTCCAAATCTCGTTTGGGGTCTGGAAGCTCAATTAACGGAAGGAGGTAAGACCTTGAGTCTTAATCTTGAAGAGAAAAAGGCGGTAGTTGTCGAAGTCAGCGAGCAAGTCGCTAAGGCGCAGGCAATCGTGGTCGCCGAGTATCGTGGTCTGCCGGTAGGGGATATGACTGCCCTGCGCGCGCAAGCCAGAAAGTCGGGTGTGTACCTGCGTGTCCTGAAGAACACGCTGGTGCGCCGTGCTGTCGACGGCACCCCGTTTTCCGGTCTTGCCGACAAGATGGTCGGTCCACTGGTGTTCGGTATTTCCACCGACCCGGTTGCTGCGGCTAAGGTGCTGAACGAGTTTGCCAAGTCTAACGACAAGTTCGTTATCAAGGCAGGTGCGTTGCCGAATCAGGTCATGGATGCTGTTGGCATCAAGGCATTGGCCACGCTGCCGAGCCGCGAGGAATTGCTGGCCAAGCTGCTGGGTACCATGCAGGCGCCGGTTGCGCAATTCGTGCGTACGCTCAACGAAGTGCCGACCAAGTTTGTGCGTGGTCTCGCCGCCGTGCGCGACCAGAAGCAAGCCGCTTAATTCAACATTTAATTTTTATCAGGAGTATTACAAATGGCCCTGTCCAAAGCAGAAATTATTGATGCAATCGCTGGTCTGACCGTTCTCGAACTGTCGGAACTGATCAAGGATCTGGAAGAAAAGTTTGGCGTGTCTGCTGCTGCTGCCGCTGTTGCCGTGGCTGCTGCCCCGGCCGCCGCCGCCGCTGCCGTCGAAGAAAAGACTGAGTTCGACGTCATCCTGACCGGTGCCGGCGACAACAAGGTTAGCGTCATCAAGGCCGTACGCGAGCTGACCAGCTTAGGGCTGAAGGAAGCCAAGGATCTGGTTGACGGTGCCCCCAAGGCTGTCAAGGAAGGCGTGTCCAAGGCTGATGCTGAAGCTGCTGCCAAGAAGCTGATCGAAGCCGGCGCCACCGCCGAAGTCAAGTAAGCAGTAGGTAAGTTGTAAAACGGGCTGGCGGGAAACCGCCAGCCTTTAGCCTTTTTCAGAGGCCAAAAGACAGTGATTGAATGATTGTTGTCTTTTGCCCTCTAAAAGCCAGTGGAGAAACCATGAGCTATTCCTTTACCGAGAAGAAACGCATCCGCAAGAGTTTTGCCAAACGTGACAGCGTGCAGCAGGTTCCTTACCTACTGGCTATGCAGCTGGAGTCCTATGCGGCCTTCCTGCAAGCCGAGATTCCGCACGACCAGCGCAAGGACGATGGCCTGCAGGCGACTTTCAGCTCGGTGTTTCCGATCACCAGCCATAATGGCTTTGCCAAGCTGGATTATGTCAGCTACAGCTTGGGCCAGGCGCCGTTTGACGTCAAGGAATGCCAGCAACGCGGCTTGACCTATGCGTCCCCATTGCGCGTCAAAGTGCGTCTGACTATTTACGACAAAGAGGCTTCCAAGCCGAACGTCGTGAAGGAAGTGAAGGAGCAGGAAGTTTACATGGGCGAACTGCCGCTGATGACCGAGAACGGTTCTTTCGTCATTAACGGCACCGAGCGCGTTATTGTGTCGCAGCTACATCGCTCCCCCGGCGTGTTTTTCGAGCACGACCGCGGCAAGACGCATTCCTCCGGCAAGCTGTTGTTCTCCGCGCGTATCATCCCCTATCGCGGTTCCTGGCTGGATTACGAATTCGATCCCAAGGATTATCTGTACTTCCGTATTGACCGCCGCCGCAAAATGCCGGTGACCATCCTGCTGAAGGCGTTGGGCTATATCCCGGAACAAATCCTGGAAACCTTCTACGACGTGGACACCTTCCACATCAGCAAGAAGGGCGTGCAGTTCGAGCTGGTGCCGGAACGTCTGCGTGGCGAAGTGGCCAAGTTCGACATCGTGGACAAGGACGGCAACGTGGTGGTGGCCAAGGACAAGCGCATCACCGTCAAGCACATCCGCGACATGGAAAAGGCCGGCATCAACAAGATCACGGTGCCGGAACAATTTGTACTGGGCCGTACCATCAATGCCGGCATCATCGACAAGGAAAGCGGTGAGGTGGTGGCTAACGCCAATGACGAGGTCACCGAATCGCTGCTGGAAAAGCTGCGCGAAGCGGGCGTGAGCAAGATCAACACCCTGTACGCCAACGACCTGGATCATGGCGACTACATTTCGCAGACCCTGCGTATTGATGAAATCCCCGACCAGTATGCCGCACGTGTCGCCATCTACCGCATGATGCGCCCCGGCGAACCGCCGACACCGGAAGCGGTGGAATCACTGTTCAACGGATTGTTCTTCAGCGAAGAACGCTATGACCTGTCCGTGGTCGGCCGCATGAAATTCAACCGCCGCGCCTACCCGGAAAAGATCGAGGAGCGCACTGCCGGCTGGCTCAAGCGCTTCTACGCCAAGGTCGGCCCGCATGGCGCCGAGGGCAAGAACACCCTGTCCAACGAAGACATCCTGGCTGTGATCGGTGTGCTGATTGAACTGCGCAATGGCCGCGGCGAAATTGACGATATTGACCACTTGGGCAACCGCCGCGTGCGTTCCGTGGGCGAACTGGCCGAGAACCAGTTCCGCGCCGGTCTGGTACGCGTGGAGCGCGCCGTCAAGGAACGCCTGGGTCAAGCCGAGTCCGACAACCTGATGCCGCACGACCTGATCAACGCCAAGCCGGTTTCCAGCGCGATTCGTGAGTTCTTTGGCTCCAGCCAGCTGTCGCAGTTTATGGACCAAACCAATCCACTGTCCGAGATCACCCACAAGCGCCGCGTTTCCGCATTGGGGCCGGGCGGCTTGACGCGCGAGCGCGCCGGCTTTGAAGTGCGTGACGTACACCCGACCCACTATGGCCGCGTGTGCCCGATCGAAACGCCGGAAGGCCCGAACATCGGCCTCATCAACTCGCTGGCGCTGTATTCCCGTACCAACGAATACGGCTTCATGGAAACGCCGTATCGCAAGGTGGAAAATGGCAAGGTCACCGACCAAACTGACTTTCTGTCCGCCATCGAGGAAGGCCAGTACGTGATCGCGCAGGCCAACAGCGAGTTGGATAAGAACGGCAAGTTTAGTGACGACCTGATCTCCTCGCGCCATCACAATGAATTCACCATGGCGACGCCGGATCGTATCCAGTACATGGACGTGGCGCCGGGCCAGATCGTGTCGGTGGCAGCTTCGTTGATTCCGTTCCTGGAGCACGATGACGCCAACCGCGCACTGATGGGCGCCAACATGCAGCGCCAGGCGGTGCCTTGTTTACGCGCGGAAAAGGCAGTGGTCGGTACCGGCATCGAGCGTACCGTGGCGATAGACTCCGGCACTACCGTGCAGGCGCGTCGTGGCGGCATTGTGGATTACGTGGACGCCGGCCGTATTGTGGTGCGCGTGCATGACGCCGAAACTGCTGCCGGCGAAGTCGGCGTGGACATCTACAACCTGACCAAATACACCCGTTCCAACCAGAACACCAACATCAACCAGCGTCCGCTGGTCAAGGTGGGCGATGTGATCGCCCGCGGCGATATCGTGGCCGACGGCGCTTCTACCGACATGGGCGAGCTGGCATTGGGCCAGAACATGCTGGTGGGCTTCATGCCGTGGAATGGCTACAACTTCGAAGACTCGATCCTGATCTCCGAGCGCGTGGTGGCCGATGACCGCTATACCTCGATCCACATCGAGGAGTTGTCCGTGGTTGCACGCGACACCAAGCTGGGTGCGGAAGAAATTACCCGCGACATCTCCAACCTGTCCGAGCGCATGCTGGGACGGCTGGATGAATCCGGCATCATCTACATTGGTGCCGAAGTGGAAGCCGGTGACGTGCTGGTGGGCAAGGTCACGCCCAAGGGCGAAACCCAGCTCACCCCGGAAGAAAAACTGCTGCGCGCTATCTTTGGCGAAAAGGCTTCCGACGTGAAGGACACCAGCTTGCGTGTGCCTTCGGGTATGAGCGGTACGGTGATCGATGTGCAGGTATTCACCCGTGAAGGCATCGAGCGCGATGTACGTGCCCAGCAGATCATCGACGACCAGCTCAAGCACTACAAGCAGGACTTGGCCGACCAGTTGCGTATCGTGGAAGACGACGCCTTTGGCCGTATCCATCGCCTGCTGGACGGCAAGGTCGCCAATGGCGGCCCCAAGAAGCTGAAAAAGGGTGACACCCTCAGCGCTGAATACCTGGAAAGCGTGGGTCGCCACGACTGGTTCGATATCCGCCTGGCTGATGAAGAAGCTGCACGCCAGTTGGAACAGCTGAAGGACAGCCTGGCGCAGGCGCGCGTCGAATTCGACAGCCGCTTTGAAGAGAAGAGGCGCAAGCTGACCCAGGGCGACGAACTGCCGCCGGGGGTGCAGAAGATGGTCAAGGTTTACCTCGCCGTCAAGCGCCGCATCCAGCCCGGCGACAAGATGGCCGGCCGCCACGGCAACAAGGGCGTGATCTCCAAGATCGTGCCGGTGGAAGACATGCCGCACATGGCTGACGGTACGCCGATGGACATCGTACTTAACCCGCTGGGCGTGCCGTCACGGATGAACATCGGCCAGATTCTGGAAGTGCACTTGGGCTGGGCTGCCAAGGGCTTGGGGTTGCGTATCCAGGAAATGCTGGAAGCGCAGGCCAAAATTGCTGATCTGCGTAAATTCCTCGACGGCATCTATAACAGCACTGGCAAGTCGGAAGACATCAAGTCCTTGTCCGATAGCGAAGTGCTGGAATTGGCGCAGAACCTGAAGAAAGGCGTGCCGTTTGCCACCCCGGTATTTGACGGCGCGACCGAGCTTGAAATCCGCGCCATGCTGGATCTGGCTTTCCCGGACGACGATCCGCGCACGCAGAAGCTGCAATTCGCCGCCGGCAAGACCCAGGTCAAGCTGTTCGACGGCCGCACCGGCGAAGCGTTTGAGCGCCCGGTGACGGTGGGCTATATGCACGTACTCAAGCTGCACCACCTGGTGGACGACAAGATGCACGCCCGTTCCACTGGGCCTTACAGCCTGGTGACCCAGCAACCGCTGGGCGGCAAGGCGCAGTTCGGCGGCCAGCGCTTCGGCGAAATGGAAGTGTGGGCACTGGAAGCCTATGGCGCTGCCTACACCCTGCAGGAAATGCTGACGGTGAAGTCGGACGACGTCACCGGCCGTACCAAGGTGTACGAGAACATCGTCAAGGGCGAACACAAGATCGATGCCGGCATGCCGGAGTCGTTCAATGTGCTGGTGAAGGAAATCCGCTCGCTGGCCATCGACATCGACCTGGACCGTAACTAAGGAGAATCGCGTGAAAGCATTATTGGATCTATTCAAGCAAGTTACCCAGGAAGAAGAATTCGACGCCATCAAGATTGCGTTGGCGTCCCCGGAGAAGATTCGCTCCTGGTCCTACGGCGAAGTGAAGAAGCCGGAAACCATCAACTACCGTACCTTCAAGCCGGAGCGCGATGGCCTGTTCTGCTCCAAGATATTTGGCCCGACCAAGGATTACGAGTGCCTGTGCGGCAAGTACAAGCGCCTCAAGCATCGCGGCGTAATCTGCGAAAAGTGCGGCGTTGAAGTGACACTGTCCAAGGTGCGCCGTGAGCGCATGGGACACATCGAACTGGCCTCGCCGGTCGCCCACATCTGGTTCCTCAAGTCGCTGCCCAGCCGCTTGGGCATGGTGCTGGACATCGCGCTACGCGACATCGAGCGCGTGCTGTACTTTGAAGCCTATATTGTGATTGATCCGGGCATGACCCCGCTCACCCGTTGCCAGTTGCTGAGCGAGGACGACTACCTGGCCAAGGTCGAGGAGTATGGCGACGAATTCAGCGCGTTGATGGGTGCCGAAGGTGTACGCGAACTGCTGCGTACCATGGACCTGCACGCAGTGGTGGAAAAACTGCGCCAGGAACTGTCCGCAACCGGAAGCGAGGCCAAGATCAAGAAGATCGCCAAGCGCCTCAAGGTGCTGGAAGCGTTCCAGAAGTCTGGCATCAAGCCGGAATGGATGATACTGGAAGTGCTGCCGGTGCTGCCGCCGGAACTGCGTCCGCTGGTGCCGCTGGACGGCGGCCGCTTCGCCACATCCGACCTCAATGACCTGTATCGCCGCGTCATCAATCGTAACAACCGTTTGAAGCGTCTGCTGGAGCTGAAGGCGCCGGAAATCATCGTGCGCAATGAAAAGCGCATGCTGCAGGAGTCGGTGGATTCTCTGCTGGACAACGGCCGTCGTGGCAAGGCGATGACCGGCGCCAACAAGCGGCCGTTGAAATCGCTGGCCGATATGATCAAGGGCAAGGGTGGCCGTTTCCGCCAGAATCTGCTGGGCAAGCGCGTTGACTACTCCGGCCGTTCCGTCATTGTGGTCGGCCCGCAACTCAAGCTGCACCAGTGCGGCCTGCCCAAGAAGATGGCGTTGGAACTGTTCAAGCCTTTCATTTTCCACAAGCTGGAAGTATTGGGACTGGCCACCACCATCAAGGCGGCCAAGAAGAAGGTGGAGGAAGAAGGTCCAGAGGTTTGGGACATTCTGGAAGATGTCATCCGTGAGCATCCGGTACTGTTGAACCGCGCGCCGACGCTGCACCGTTTGGGTATCCAGGCGTTTGAGCCGACGCTGATCGAAGGTAAGGCGATCCAGCTGCATCCGCTGGTGTGCGCGGCGTTCAACGCCGACTTCGACGGTGACCAAATGGCCGTGCATGTACCGCTGTCACTGGAAGCGCAGATGGAAGCACGCACCCTGATGCTGGCTTCCAATAATGTGCTGAGTCCTGCCAATGGCGAGCCGATTATCGTGCCGTCGCAGGATATTGTGTTGGGTCTGTACTACATGACGCGCGAAAAGCTGCGCGCCAAGGGCGAAGGTATGCGTTTTGCTAGCGTGGCTGAGGTGCATCGTGCCTACCAGCTAGGCCATGCGGACATGCACGCCCGGATCACGGCACGCATCAAGGAATACGAGTGGGGCGCCGACGGCGAAAAGCTGGAAAAGATCACTCGCTACGAAACTACCGTAGGCCGTGCGCTGCTGTCGGAAATCCTGCCGGTCGGCCTGCCGTTCAGCGTGATTGACCGTGCGCTGAAGAAGAAGGAAATCTCCAAGCTGATCAACGCCAGCTTCCGCAAGGTGGGTATCCGCGAAACGGTGATTTTTGCCGACAAGCTGATGTACACCGGCTATAGCTATGCCACTCGTGCCGGCATCTCCATCAGCATCAACGACATGCTGGTGCCGCCGGAAAAGGCGGAGCTGATTGCTGCTGCCGAGGGCGAAGTCAAGGAAATCGAAGACCAATATGTGTCTGGTCTGGTGACCCAGGGCGAACGCTACAACAAGGTGGTGGACATCTGGGGCCGTGCCGGCGACAAGGTGGCCGAGGCCATGATGAAACAGTTGCGCGAGGAAGACGTGCTGGATGCCGACGGCGCACAAGTGATGAAGGACGGCAAGGTGCTGCGCCAGGAATCCTTCAACGCCATTTACATGATGGCCGACTCCGGCGCGCGTGGTTCCGCGGCTCAAGTTCGACAATTGGCCGGTATGCGCGGCCTGATGGCGAAGCCGGACGGCTCCATCATCGAGACGCCGATTACCGCCAACTTCCGCGACGGCCTCAACGTGTTGCAATACTTTATTTCCACTCACGGTGCCCGTAAGGGTCTGGCGGATACTGCGCTGAAGACCGCCAATTCTGGTTACCTGACGCGCCGTCTGGTCGATGTGACGCAGGATCTGGTGGTGACCGAGCATGATTGCGGCACCAGTGAAGGCCTGGTGACTAAGGCGCTGGTCAAGGGTGGCGAAGTGGTCGAGCCATTGCGCGACCGCATTCTCGGCCGCGTCACCGCGCTGGATATCGTGCATCCCGAAAGCCAGGAAGTGGTGCTGGAAGCCGGCACCCTGCTGACCGAAGACGAAGTGGATACCATAGACAGCCTGGGCGTAGACGAGGTCAAGGTGCGTACCGCTTTGACTTGCGATACCCGCTACGGCATCTGCGCCAAGTGCTACGGCCGCGACCTTGGCCGCGGCAAGCTGATCAGCATCGGCGAGGCAGTCGGCGTGATCGCCGCGCAGTCCATCGGCGAACCGGGTACCCAGCTCACCATGCGCACCTTCCACATCGGCGGCGCGGTATCGCGTACTGCTTCCGTCAGCCAAGTGGAAGGCAAGTCCAACGGCGTGGTACGTTTCACCTCCACCATGCGCTACGTGACCAGCGTGCGTGGCGAGCAGATCGTGATTTCGCGTAATGGCGAGGCTATCATCACCGATGAAAATGGTCGTGAGCGCGAGCGCCACAAGGTGCCCTATGGCGCCACGCTGAATGCCATGGACGGCAAGCAGGTCAAGGCTGGCCAGCCGCTGGCGACTTGGGATCCACACACCCGTCCCATCATTACCGAGTACTCCGGCCGGGTGAAGTTCGAGAATGTGGAAGAGGGCGTCACCGTCGCCAAGCAGATCGACGAAGTGACCGGTCTGTCCTCGCTGGTGGTGATTGATCCCAAGCAGCGCGCAGGCCAGACTAAGGGTTTGCGCCCGCAGGTCAAGCTGCTGGACGAGAACGGCGTCGAGGTCAAGATTTCCGGCACCGACACCCCGGTCAACATCACCTTCCAGATCGGTTGCATCATTACCGTGAAGGATGGCCAGGAAGTGGGCGTGGGCGAAGTGCTGGCGCGTATCCCGCAGGAATCTTCCAAGACCCGCGACATTACTGGCGGCCTGCCGCGCGTGGCCGAGTTGTTTGAGGCGCGCTCGCCCAAGGACGCCGGCATGCTGGCGGAAGTCACCGGCACCCTGTCGTTCGGCAAGGACACCAAGGGCAAGCAGCGTCTGGTTATTACCGATCTCGACGGTGTTGCCAATGAGTTCCTGATTCCGAAGGACAAGCACGTCACCGTGCATGACGGCCAAGTGGTGACCAAGGGTGAAACCATCGTCGACGGCCCGGCTGACCCGCAGGATATTCTGCGGCTGCAAGGGGTGGAGGCACTGGCGCGTTACGTGATTGACGAAGTGCAGGATGTGTACCGCCTGCAAGGCGTCAAGATCAACGACAAGCACATCGAAGTCATCGTGCGCCAGATGCTGCGCCGCGTGCGCGTCACCGATGCTGGCGACACCAACTTCATCCAGGGTGAGCAGGTCGAGCGCGCGGATGTGTTGGCGGAAAATGAACGTGTGGTAGCTCAGGACAAACGTCCGTCTACTTACGAGTATGTGCTGCTGGGTATCACCAAGGCCTCGTTGTCCACGGATTCCTTCATCTCCGCGGCGTCGTTCCAGGAAACTACGCGCGTCCTCACCGAGGCCGCCATCCTGGGCAAGCGTGACGATCTGCGCGGCCTGAAGGAAAACGTCATCGTTGGCCGTCTGATCCCGGCCGGTACCGGCCTTGCCTACCACGAGACGCGCAAGCGCCAAGCGGCGGGAATTGATGCCGCACCAGCGGTGCTCGAGGAAGCCGACATCATGCCGCCAGTAGTGGTGGAGGAAACAGCGGGTGATGCCGAGGTTGCTTGACAACATCTTGACCACAAAATAGAATGCCGGTCTTTTCCGGGATGGCGGGCTTCGCCGTCCCGTAATTTTTAGGAATTACAGAACATGCCAACAATCAATCAATTGGTGCGCAAGCCGCGCCAAAAGGTGGTAACCAAGAGCAAGGTGCCAGCGCTGGAAGCCTGCCCGCAGAAGCGTGGCGTATGCACCCGCGTCTACACCACCACGCCGAAGAAGCCGAACTCCGCGCTGCGTAAGGTAGCCAAAGTGCGCCTCACCAACGGCTACGAGGTCATCAGCTACATCGGTGGTGAAGGCCACAACTTGCAGGAGCACTCGGTGGTGCTGCTGCGCGGCGGCCGTGTCAAAGACTTGCCGGGCGTGCGTTACCACATGGTGCGCGGCAGCCTGGATACCGCTGGTGTCAAGGATCGCAAGCAATCGCGTTCCAAGTACGGTGCCAAGCGTCCCAAGGCCGCGTAATTTTTGAGATCAGGAATCGAGATAAGCCATGCCAAGACGTAGAGAAGTCCCCAAGCGCAATATTCTGCCCGACCCCAAGTTTGGCAGTCAGGAACTTGCCAAATTCGTAAACGTGCTGATGACCGGCGGTAAGAAGTCGGTGGCCGAGCGCATCATTTACGGCGCATTCGACCAAATCCAGGCCAAGGCTGGCAAGGATCCGCTGGAAGTGTTTACTACCGCGATCACCAACCTGCGCCCGGTGGTGGAAGTGAAGAGCCGCCGCGTCGGCGGCGCCAACTACCAGGTGCCGGTGGAAGTGCGTCCGGTGCGCCGTACCGCGCTGGCGATGCGCTGGCTGCGTGACGCGGCACGCAAGCGTGGCGAAAAGTCCATGGGTCTGCGTCTGGCCGCCGAACTGGTGGAAGCCTCCGAAGGCCGCGGTTCCGCCATGAAGAAGCGCGAAGAAGTGCATCGCATGGCCGAAGCCAACAAGGCGTTCTCGCATTTCCGTTTCTAAATTTAGTTAATCAGAACAAAAGGTATTCGCTGTGGCTCGCAAAACTCCTATTGAACGTTACCGTAACATCGGTATTAGTGCGCACATTGATGCTGGTAAAACCACGACCACCGAGCGCATTCTTTTCTATACCGGTGTGAACCACAAAATCGGCGAGGTGCACGACGGCGCCGCGACGATGGACTGGATGGAGCAGGAACAGGAGCGCGGCATTACCATTACCTCGGCTGCTACTACTTGTTTCTGGAAGGGCATGGACCTGTCCTTCCCGGAACATCGCTTCAACATCATTGATACCCCGGGGCACGTGGACTTCACCATTGAAGTGGAGCGTTCCATGCGCGTGCTGGATGGCGCCTGCATGGTGTACTGTGCGGTCGGTGGCGTGCAGCCGCAGTCTGAAACCGTGTGGCGCCAGGCCAACAAGTACAAAGTGCCGCGTCTGGCGTTTGTGAACAAGATGGATCGTACCGGTGCCAACTTCTTCAAGGTGGTTGAGCAGATGAAGACCCGCCTGAAGGCCAATCCTGTGCCTATCGTGATCCCTATCGGGGCGGAAGACTCCTTTACCGGCGTGGTTGATCTGCTCAAGATGAAGGCGATCATCTGGGATGAGGCTTCTCAGGGCATGAAGTTTGACTACAAAGAGGTTCCGGCCGACTTGGTCGAGCTCGCCAAGAAGTGGCGTGAGAACATGGTCGAGGCCGCCGCGGAAGCCTCTGAAGACTTGATGAACAAGTATCTCGAGACCGGTGAGCTGAGCGAAGAAGAAATCGTCCTGGGTCTGCGCACCCGTACCATCGCCACTGAAATTCAACCCATGCTGTGTGGTTCGGCCTTCAAGAATAAGGGCGTGCAGCGTATGTTGGATGCGGTTATCCAGTTGCTGCCGTCCCCGGTAGATATTCCCGACGTCAAGGGTGAAACCGAAGCCGGCGAGCCTACTACCCGGAAGGCCGACGATAGTGAGAAATTCTCCGCACTGGCGTTCAAGTTGATGACCGACCCGTTCGTGGGTCAGCTAACCTTTGTGCGTGTGTATTCCGGGGTGCTGAAAAAGGGCGACACCATTTACAATTCCGTTAAGGAGCGCAAGGAGCGTATTGGTCGTATCGTGCAGATGCACGCGAATGATCGCCTGGAAGTGGATGAGATTCTTGCGGGTGACATTGCTGCCTGTATTGGCTTGAAGGATGTGACCACTGGCGAGACGCTGTGCGACATTGACAAGCCTATCATCCTCGAGCGCATGGTGTTCCCGGATCCGGTGATTCACGTTGCCGTTGAGCCGAAGACCAAGGCTGACCAAGAAAAGATGGGCATTGCGCTGGGTCGTTTGGCGCAGGAGGACCCGTCCTTCCGCGTGCGTACCGACGAAGAAACTAACCAAACCATTATTTCCGGTATGGGCGAGTTGCATCTGGAGATTCTGGTGGATCGTATGCGCCGCGAGTTCAATGTGGAAGCCAATGTCGGCGCGCCGCAAGTGGCTTACCGCGAAGCGATCAAGAAGAAGGTTGAAGTGGAAGGCAAGTTCGTCAAGCAATCCGGCGGTAAGGGCCAGTACGGCCACGTCTGGATCACCATGGAACCAAGCGGCGAAGGCAAGGGCTTTGAGTTCGTAGACGCCATCAAGGGTGGTACCGTGCCGCGCGAATTTATTCCTGCGGTGGAAAAGGGGCTGCGCGAAACCATACCGAACGGTATCCTGGCCGGCTTCCCGGTGGTGGACGTGAAGGTCACCCTGTTCGATGGTTCCTACCACGATGTGGACTCCAACGAAAACGCCTTCAAGATGGCGGCTTCGATGGCGTTCAAGGATGGCATGCGCAAAGCCGACCCGATTCTACTGGAGCCTATTATGGCGGTAGAAGTGGAAACCCCGGAAGACTACATGGGTGACGTGATGGGTGACTTGTCTTCCCGTCGTGGCGTGATCCAGGGCATGGATGACATGGCTGGCGGCGGCAAGGCGATTCGCGCCGAGGTGCCGCTGTCAGAGATGTTTGGCTACTCCACTACGGTGCGTTCGCTGTCGCAAGGTCGCGCCACCTACTCGATGGAATTCAAGCACTACTCCGAAGCGCCGCGTAACGTCGCCGACGCGATCATCAACAAGAAATAGTCTTAAATTAAATTTAGATTAGAGGAAAATTATCATGGCAAAAGGCAAATTTGAGCGCACCAAGCCCCACGTGAACGTGGGGACGATTGGGCACGTGGACCACGGCAAGACCACGCTGACGGCAGCGATCACCACCATACTGTCCAAGAAGTTCGGTGGCGAAGCCAAGGCATACGACCAGATTGACGCGGCTCCTGAAGAAAAGGCCCGCGGCATCACCATCAATACCGCCCACGTTGAATACGAAACCGCCGCCCGCCACTATGCGCACGTCGACTGTCCCGGCCACGCCGACTACGTCAAGAACATGATCACCGGTGCCGCCCAGATGGACGGCGCCATCCTGGTCGTCTCCGCCGCTGACGGCCCCATGCCGCAAACCCGTGAACACATCCTGCTGGCCCGCCAGGTTGGCGTACCCTACATCATCGTGTTCATGAACAAGGCCGACATGGTCGACGACCCCGAGCTGCTGGAACTGGTCGAAATGGAAGTACGCGAATTGCTCTCCAAGTATGACTTCCCCGGCGACGACACCCCCATCGTCATTGGCTCCGCCAAGCTCGCCCTGGAAGGCGACCAAAGCGAATACGGCGAACCCGCCATCTTCCGCCTGGCCGACGCCCTCGACTCCTACATCCCCCTGCCGGAGCGCGCCATTGACGGCACCTTCCTGATGCCGGTGGAAGACGTGTTCTCCATCTCCGGCCGCGGCACCGTCGTGACCGGCCGTGTGGAACGCGGCATCATCAAGGTTGGCGAAGAAATCGAAATCGTTGGTCTGAAGCCCACCCTCAAGACCACCTGCACCGGCGTTGAAATGTTCCGCAAGCTGCTCGATCAAGGTCAAGCCGGCGACAACGTCGGCGTGCTGCTGCGCGGCACCAAGCGTGAAGAAGTCGAACGCGGCCAAGTGCTGGCCAAGCCCGGCTCCATCAACCCGCACACCAAGTTCAGCGCCGAAATCTACGTGCTGGGCAAGGACGAAGGCGGCCGTCACACCCCGTTCTTCAACGGCTACCGTCCGCAGTTCTACTTCCGCACCACCGACGTCACCGGTGCGGTTGAACTGCCGGCCGGCACCGAAATGGTGATGCCTGGCGACAACGTGTCGATCACGGTCAGCCTGATTGCCCCGATCGCCATGGAAGACGGTCTGCGCTTCGCCATCCGCGAAGGCGGCCGTACCGTCGGTGCCGGTGTCGTCGCTAAGATTATTGAATAACGGTTTCGTAATCTAACCAAACGGCAGGGAAATCCCTGCCGTTTCGCTCTTTAAGGAAATTCAAATGGCAGCTCAAAAAATTCGCATCCGCCTCAAGGCCTTCGATTACCGTCTGATCGACCAGTCCGCGCTGGAGATTGTGGAAACCGCCAAGCGCACCGGCGCCGTGGTCAAGGGCCCGGTGCCCCTGCCTACCCGCATCGAGCGTTTCGACATTCTGCGTTCCCCGCACGTCAACAAGACATCGCGTGACCAATTCGAGATCCGCACCCATCTGCGCTTGATGGATATCGTGGATCCGACCGATAAGACGGTAGATGCGCTGATGAAGCTGGATCTGCCGGCGGGCGTGGACGTAGAAATCAAGTTGTAATTGGTAAAGGGGTCGGATATAATCCGCCCCTTCGTAAAACGGGCTGGTCAATTGTAATCAGCCTTTTTAATTATTATAAGGAAACGATCATGAGCTTAGGGCTTGTTGGTCGCAAGGTGGGCATGACCCGCGTGTTTACCGAGGACGGCGAAAGCATCCCGGTGACCGTGCTGGAAGTGGTGTCCAACCGAGTGACGCAGATCAAATCGCCGGGTAGCGATGGCTATTCCGCGCTTCAGGTCGCGCACGGCAACCGCCGTGCCAGCCGTGTCACCAAGGCGCTGGCCGGGCATTATGCCAAGGCGGGCGTGGTGGCCGGTAGCGGCATCAAGGAATTTACCGTGCCTCAGGACGTGCTGGCGAATTACTCCGCCGGTTCCGAGATCACGGTCGAAATTTTCCAGGAAGGCCAAAAGGTCGACGTGACCGGCATTTCCCTGGGTAAGGGTTTCGCCGGCGCCATCAAGCGCTACAATTTCAGCTCCAACCGTGCATCGCATGGTAACTCCCGTTCGCATAACTCGGCTGGCTCCATTGGTATGGCGCAGGATCCGGGGCGTGTGTTCCCCGGCAAGCGCATGGCCGGCCATCTTGGCGCGGTCAAGACCACCGTGCAAAATCTGGTGGTGGTGCGTGTTGATCGTGAGCGCAACCTGTTGCTGATCAAGGGTGCGGTTCCCGGCTCCAAGGGCGGCGATGTCGTGGTGCGCCCGAGCGTGAAGGCAGGTGCATGATGGAACTCAAGCTGATAGACAAGAATGGTAAGCCGGCCAAAAGCGGCGTCGAAGTTTCCGAATTGACCTTCGGGCGCGAATTCAATGAAGCACTGGTGCACCAAGTGGTTACTGCCTACATGGCCAATGCCCGCGTAGCGACCCGTGCCCAGAAAGACCGCGCCGAAGTCAGCCACACTACCCGCAAGCCGTGGAACCAAAAGGGTACCGGCCGCGCGCGTTCTGGTATGAGCTCCAGCCCGATCTGGCGTGGAGGTGGTAAGGCCTTTCCGAACAAGCCGGACGAAAATTTCAGCCACAAGGTGAATCGCAAGATGTACCGTGCCGGCATGCAGTCCATCCTGTCTGAGCTGGTGCGTCAGGATCGTTTGGCCGTGGTGGACGACTTCAGTGTCGCATCCCCCAAGACCAAACTGTTCAACGACAAAATCAAGAGCTTGGGCTACGGCGATTCCGTGATGGTGGTGACTGACAGTTTCGACGAGAATCTGTATCTGTCCTCGCGCAATCTTCCCCATGTTTTAGTGGTGGAAGCGCAATACGCCGATCCGGTCAGCCTGGTGCACTTCCCCAAGGTGATTGTCACCAAGGGTGCGGTCAAGAAACTCGAGGAGATGCTGGCATGAGCGCGATGAGTCAAGAGCGTCTGCTGCAAGTGATTCTTGCACCGCAGATCACCGAAAAGGCCACCTATGTTGCCGACAAGCATCAGCAGATCGCTTTCAAGGTGCGTACCGACGCCAGCAAGCCGGAAATCAAGGCGGCGGTGGAGCTGGTATTCAAGGTCGAAGTTGAGGGCGTGACCGTGGCCAACGTCAAGGGCAAGACCAAGCGTGCCGGCCGCGTCATGGGGCGCCGCAAGGACTGGAAGAAGGCTTATGTAAGCCTCAAGCCCGGCCAAGAAATCAACTTTGCAGCGGGCGAATAGGAGTAGAACATGGCACTGATTAAAGTCAAGCCGACTTCCCCCGGCAGACGCGCTGTCGTTAAGGTCGTTAATCCCGATCTGTACAAGGGCAAACCCTACGCGCCGCTGCTGGAGAAGCAAAGCAAAAACGCCGGCCGTAACAACAACGGCCATATCACCATCCGTCACCAGAGCGGTGGGCACAAGCAGCATTATCGTATTGTGGATTTCCGACGCAATAAGGACGGCATCCCGGCCAAGGTCGAGCGTCTGGAATATGACCCGAACCGCAGCGCCCATCTGGCCCTGCTGTGCTACGCCGATGGCGAGCGCCGTTACATCATCGCCCCGCGCGGTGTTGAGGTGGGCGCCCAGTTGGTGAGTGGCTCCGATGCGCCGATCAAGGTGGGTAACGCTATGCCGCTGCGCAACATCCCGGTGGGCAGCACCATCCACTGTATCGAACTGCTGCCAGGCAAGGGTGCCCAGCTGGCACGTTCTGCCGGCACTTCGGTGCAGCTGCTGGCGCGCGAAGGCAGTTATGCTCAGCTGCGCCTGCGCTCCGGTGAAGTGCGCCGCGTGCATGTGGACTGCAAGGCCACGCTTGGCCAGGTCGGCAACGAAGAGCATTCGCTGCGTTCCATCGGCAAGGCGGGTGCCATGCGCTGGCGCGGCGTGCGTCCGACGGTGCGTGGCGTGGTCATGAATCCGGTGGATCACCCGCACGGTGGCGGCGAAGGTAAGACTGCTGCCGGTATGCATCCGGTCAGCCCGTGGGGTACGCCGACCAAGGGTTATCGTACCCGTAACAACAAGCGGACCGACACTATGCGCGTCAGTCGCCGTCCTTCCGGTAAGAGGTAATCAATATGGCACGTTCAGTTAAAAAAGGCCCGTTCATTGACGGTCACCTGATGAAGAAGGTGGAAACGGCTCACGCCGCCAAGGATAGACGTCCGATCAAGACCTGGTCGCGTCGTTCCACCATCCTGCCGGATTTCATTGGTTTGACTATCGCGGTGCACAACGGCAAGCAGCATGTTCCTGTGCTGGTTTCGGAAAACATGGTGGGCCACAAGCTCGGCGAATTCGCACTGACCCGTACGTTCAAGGGTCATGCCGCCGACAAGAAGGCTAAGAAGTAGGAGCATGACGATGCAAGTATCCGCAATCCTGAAAGGCGTACATCTGTCACCGCAAAAAGCCCGCTTGGTGGCTGATATGGTGCGTGGCAAAAAGGTAGGCAACGCGCTGAGCATCCTGACCTTCTGTCCCAAGCGTGGCGCCGACATCATCAAAAAAGTGGTGGAATCTGCCATCGCTAACGCCGAGCATAACGAAGGCGCAGACATTGACGAATTGAAGGTGACTTCGATCTATGTCGACAAGGGGCTGGTGATGAAGCGCATCCGCGCCCGTGCCAAGGGCCGTGCCGGCCGCATCATCAAACCAACCTGTCACATCACTGTGACGGTCGGCAACTAAGGGAATCATCATGGGTCAGAAAATTCATCCGTTTGGCTTCCGCCTGAGCGTCCAGAAAAACTGGTCTTCGCGCTGGTATTCCAACAGCAAGAACTTCCCGGAGATGCTCAACAGCGACATTCGCGTGCGTGCTTTCCTGAAGAAAAAACTGGCGCACGCCGCCGTGAGCAAGATCATCATCGAGCGTCCGGCCAAGAACGCCAAGATCACCATTTACAGCGCACGTCCTGGCATTGTGATCGGCAAGAAGGGCGAGGATATCGAATCCTTGCGCGCTACCCTGCAAGGCATGATGGGCGTGCCGGTGCACCTCAACATCGAAGAAGTGCGCAAGCCGGAGCTGGATGCGACACTGATCGCCGAGAGCATCGCCCAGCAGCTGGAAAAGCGTGTGATGTTCCGTCGTGCCATGAAGCGCGCCATGCAGAACGCCATGCGTCTGGGTGCCCAAGGCATCAAGATCATGAGCGCCGGCCGCTTGAATGGCATTGAAATCGCTCGTACTGAGTGGTATCGCGAAGGCCGTGTGCCGTTGCATACATTGCGTGCCGATATTGACTACGGCGTGGCCGAAGCCAAGACCACTTACGGCGTGATCGGCATCAAGGTTTGGGTATTCAAGGGTGAAGTGCTGGGCGGCAAGGCTGAACAACAGCCGGCCGTGAGCGCGGAGCCGGAAAAGAAAGTGAGAAAGTCGGGGGCGAAAAATGCTGCAGCCAGCTAGACAGAAATTCCGCAAACAGCAAAAAGGCCGTAATAAAGGCATCGCGACCACCGGTAACAAGGTGAGTTTCGGTGAGTTTGGTCTGAAAGCACTGGGCCGTGGCCGTTTGACCGCGCGCCAAATCGAAGCGGCGCGTCGTGTGATGACGCGCCACATCAAGCGCGGTGGCCGCGTGTGGATCCGAATTTTCCCGGACAAGCCGATTTCCAAGAAGCCGGCTGAAGTGCGTATGGGTAACGGCAAGGGTAGTACCGAGTATTATGTTGCCGAAATCCAGCCGGGCAAGATGCTGTATGAAATGGACGGTGTGAGTGAAGTGCTGGCACGCGAGGCGTTCCGCCTGGCCGCTGCCAAGTTGCCGATCGAAACGACGTTCGCTACTCGCCACATGGGGAGCTGAGAATGAAAGCTGTTGAATTAAGAGCCAAGTCGGTAGACGAGCTGAATAGCGAACTGATTGAGTTGCGCCGCGCGCAGTTTTCCCTGCGCATGCAAGTGGCAACCCAACAGTTGACCAAGGTGGACCAGGTGGGCAAGGTGCGTCGCGATATCGCCCGTGTCCGTACCGTGCTGGCTGAAAAAGCCAAACAGGCTTAATACGGAGTGATTATGGGTACCGAAGCAAGTCAAACTGAAAAAGTCGTACGTAGCCTGAGCGGCCGCGTCGTCAGCGACAAGATGGACAAGACCGTGACCGTGCTGGTCGAACGCAAGGTCAAGCATCCGCTGATCGGCAAGGTGGTGCGCCGTTCCAAGAAGTTTCATGCGCACGACGAAAACAACGAATGCCATGAAGGCGACTTGGTAGTGATCGAGGAGAGCCGTCCGCTGTCCAAGACCAAAACCTGGCGCGTCAGCAAGATCGTGGAAAAAGCGGTTGCGGTTTAACGCCTGACCGATAGTTGTTGCAATAAGTAGTCGAGCAAGATAAAATCTTGCGCTTTTCCGGTGCCCTTAAGCTGGCACCCCAATACTGACCGTGGTCTTGCTGGCCGTGCAATCGAGCGGCTAGTGTTGGTTTAACGGATTAAGTTGGAGACATTTCATGATTCAAATGCAATCCCGGCTTGAAGTCGCCGACAACACTGGTGCGCGCTCTGTCATGTGCATCAAGGTGATTGGCGGCTCCAAGCGTCGTTACGCCGGTATCGGCGACATCATCAAGGTCAGCATCAAGGATGCCGCCCCGCGTGGCCGCGTCAAAAAGGGCGAGGTTTACAGCGCCGTGGTGGTTCGTACCACCAAGGGCGTGCGTCGTCCCGACGGTTCGCTGGTCAAGTTCGACGGCAACGCCGCCGTGCTGCTCAACAACAAGCTGGAGCCGATCGGCACCCGTATTTTCGGGCCCGTGACGCGCGAGCTGCGTAGCGAACGCTTCATGAAGATCGTTTCGCTGGCCCCGGAAGTGCTGTAAGGAGACCCAGGATGAATAAAATCCGCAAAGGTGACGACGTGATCGTCACTACAGGTAAGGACAAGGGCAAGCGTGGCACCGTGCTGCGCGTGTTGGAGTCGGATCAAGTGGTGGTTGAGGGTGCGAATGTGGTCAAAAAGCACACTCGCCCTAATCCGATGAAGGGCATCAACGGCGGTATCCTGGAAAAGGAAATGCCGATTCATGTTTCCAATGTGGCGTTGTTCAACGGCGCTACGCATAAGGCTGACCGTGTCGGTTTCAAGGTGCTTGAGGATGGCCGCAAGGTGCGCGTGTTCAAGTCCAACGGCGAAGTCGTTGACGCATAAGGGTGAATCATGGCTCGTTTGAAAGAATTTTATAAAGACAAGGTGGTCAAGGGCTTAACCGAACAGTTCGGCTACAAGTCCGTGATGGAAGTGCCGCGCATCGAAAAAATCACGCTCAACATGGGCGTGGGCGAAGCGGTGGCCGACAAAAAGATCATGGAAAACGCCGTTGGCGATATGCAGAAGATCGCTGGCCAGAAGCCGATAGTGACGCTGTCCAAAAAATCCATTGCCGGCTTCAAGATCCGCGACGGCTACCCAGTGGGCTGCAAAGTGACGCTGCGTCAGGATCGCATGTATGAATTCCTGGATCGCCTGATTACCGTTGCCATCCCGCGTATCCGTGATTTCCGCGGTATTTCCGGCAAGTCCTTCGATGGCCGTGGCAACTACAACATGGGCGTCAAGGAACAAATCATTTTCCCGGAAATCGAGTACGACAAGGTTGATGCGTTGCGCGGCATGAACATCACCATTACAACCACCGCGAAGACTGACGAAGAGGCGCGTGCGCTGCTCTCCGCTTTCAGTTTTCCGTTTAGAAACTGAGGGTGCCATGGCTAAGGTAAGTCTGATTGAGCGCGAACAAAAGCGTCGCGACACGGTAAAGAAATACGCCGCCAAGCGAGCTGATCTTCTCGCGGTAATTAAGGATGTCAAGTCCAGTGCCGAAGACCGTCGTGCTGCGCAGGACAAGCTGCAAAGCCTGCCGCGCAACGCCAGTCCGGTGCGCCTGCGCAATCGTTGCGCCATGACCGGTCGCCCGCGTGGTGTTTTCAGCAAATTTGGTCTGGCGCGCGGCAAGCTGCGTGAACTGATGATGCGCGGCGAAGTGCCGGGCGTCACCAAGGCCAGCTGGTAAGGAAGGGGTAAGCGATGAGTATGAGTGATCCGATTGCCGATATGCTGACGCGTATTCGCAATGCGCAAAGCGTAAACAAGGTGAGCGTTTCCATGCCGGCTTCCAAGCTCAAGGGCGCAATTGCCAAGGTGCTGAAGGATGAAGGCTATATTGATGATTTCGCCGTGCATGAAGCGGACGGCAAGGCGCGTCTGGATATCAGCTTGAAGTATTATGCCGGCCGCCCAGTGATCGAAAAGATCGAGCGTGTGAGCCGTCCTGGACTGCGTATCTACAAGGCCAGCGACAGCATTCCGCCGGTAATGAATGGGCTTGGGGTGGCGATTGTATCCACCTCCAAGGGTGTGATGACCGATCGCAAGGCGCGCGCAGCCGGTATTGGCGGCGAAGTGCTGTGCGTAGTGGCATAAGAGGAGCGAAATATGTCTCGTGTTGCTAAAAATCCGGTCGTGATTCCTGCCAAGGTTGAGGTGGCGCTGACGGCTGATCTGATTGCTGTGAGTGGTCCGCTTGGCAAGCTGAGCCAGTCCCTGACCGATGCGGTCAAGCTGGCGCGTGAAGGCGATGCCGTGACCGTGGCGGCTGCCAACGACAGCCAGCATTCCCGTGCCATGTCCGGTACCGTGCGCGCCCTGGTGGCCAATATGGTGCAAGGTGTTTCCCAAGGCTTCACCAAGAAGCTGACCCTGGTCGGTGTGGGCTACAAGGCGCAGGCACAGGGTGCGGCGGTGAATCTGGATCTGGGCTACTCCCATCCGATCAGCCACAAGATGCCGGCTGGCGTTACCGTCGAGACTCCGACCCAGACCGAAATCATTCTCAAGGGGATGGACAAGCAGGTGGTGGGTCAGGTCGCCGCGCAGATTCGTGCGTATCGTAAGCCGGAGCCTTATAAGGGCAAGGGCGTGCGCTATGCCGATGAAGTGGTTATTATCAAAGAAACCAAGAAGAAGTAAGGTTTAGCCATGAATAATATAGATGCACGTCAGCGTCGCGCACGTAAAACCCGCGCCAAGATCGCCGAGCTGAAGGTAACGCGTTTGAGTGTTCATCGCACCAACAGCCATATTTATGCACAAATCATCGCGGAAACCGGTGACAAAGTGCTGGCCAGTGCTTCCACCGCGGAAGCCGAAGTGCGCAAGGCCGTCAAGAATGGCGGCAATGCAGAAGCCGCCGGTCTGATCGGCAAGCGCATTGCGGAAAAGGCCAAGGCCGCCGGGATTACCAAGGTCGCCTTCGACCGCTCCGGCTACAAATACCACGGCCGTATCAAGGCGCTGGCTGATGCCGCGCGTGAAAACGGCTTGTCCTTCTAAATAGACGGGGTTGATGATGGCAAGAGCAGAAGTAGAACAGCAGCAGACCGACGGTCTGCGCGAAAAGATGATCGGGGTCAACCGTGTCAGCAAGACCGTCAAGGGTGGCCGTATCATGAGTTTCGCTGCCCTGACGGTGGTCGGTGACGGCGATGGCGCAGTTGGCATGGGTAAGGGCAAGGCGCGTGAAGTGCCAGCCGCCGTGCAGAAGGCCATGGACGAAGCGCGCCGCAACATGGTCAAGATTAGCCTGGACAATGGCACGCTGCACCACGCGGTAATGGGGGTGCATGGCGCCGCCAAGGTGTTCATGCAGCCGGCTTCCGAAGGCACCGGGATTATCGCTGGTGGTGCGATGCGCGCAGTGTTCGAGGTGATGGGCGTGACCAATGTGCTGGCCAAGTGTATTGGCTCTACCAACCCGTACAACGTGGTACGCGCCACGCTGAACGGCTTGCAAGCAATGAACTCACCCTCGGAAGTGGCTGCCAAGCGCGGCAAGTCCGTGGAAGAAATCAGGGGCTAATCATGGCAAAAGCAAAAAAAGCTGAAGCAACGACAGTCAAGGTAACGCTGGTCAAGAGCGTGATCGGTCGCATTGAATCCCATCGCGCCTGCGTGCGTGGTTTGGGCCTGCGTCACCTGAATGATAGCGTGGAAGTGCAGGACACGCCTGCCAACCGCGGCATGATCAACAAGGTAGGCTATCTTCTGAAGGTAGAGGGTTGAAATGAAACTGAATACTATCAAGCCGGCCGAGGGTGCCAAGCACGCCAAGCGCCGCGTAGGCCGTGGCATTGGTTCCGGTCTGGGCAAGACTGCCGGTCGTGGTCACAAGGGTCAAAAATCCCGCGCGGGCGGTTTCCACAAAGTAGGTTTTGAGGGCGGCCAAATGCCGCTGCAACGTCGTTTGCCCAAGCGCGGTTTTGTTTCTCTGACCAAGGATGATACGGCGCATGTACGTATCGGCGAGCTGTCCGCAGTGACCGCCGATACCATTGACCTGCTGGCGCTGAAGCAAGCCAATGTGGTTCCAGCCGGCGCACGTGCGGTCAAGGTTTACCTGTCCGGCGAGCTGAGCCGCGCGGTAACCGTGCAAGGACTGTTGTTAAGCAAGGGTGCGCGTGCGGCCATTGAAGCCGCTGGCGGCAAGATCGTAGAGTAAGCCCTTGGCAGATAACTCTTTATTTGGCGCAGCAGGCAAAGTGAGCGAGCTGAAGGGCCGCTTGCTGTTTGTGCTGGGCGCGCTGGTGGTGTTTCGTCTGGGCGCGCATATTCCGGTGCCGGGCATAGACCCGGATGTGCTGGCCAAGCTGTTCGAGTCGCAAAGCGGCGGCATCCTGGGCATGTTCAACATGTTTTCGGGTGGGGCATTAAGACGGTTTACCGTGTTTGCGCTGGGCATCATGCCGTACATTTCGGCCTCCATCATCATGCAACTGCTGACGGTGGTATCGCCGCAGATGGAACAGTTGAAGAAGGAAGGTGAGAGCGGCCGCCGCCAGATCACCAAGTACACGCGCTACGGCACGGTGGCCTTGGCCATGTTCCAGGCGCTGGGCATTGCGATTGCGCTGGAGCGGCAGGCCGGCCTAGTGCTGGATCCGGGCTTGATGTTCCGCCTGACCACGGTGGTAACGCTGGTGAGCGGTACCATGTTCCTGATGTGGCTGGGTGAGCAGATTACCGAGCGCGGTATTGGCAACGGCATCTCGATCATTATTTTTGCCGGGATTGTGGCCGGTTTGCCGCACGCGGTTGGCGGCACCCTGGAACTGGCGCGTACTGGCGCGTTCTCGATCCCGCTGGTGCTGTTCCTGTTTGCCGCCACGATACTGGTGACCGGCTTTGTGGTGTTCGTGGAACGCGGGCAGCGCAAGATCACGGTGAACTACGCCAAGCGACAGGTTGGGCGCAAGGTGTTTGGTGGACAGACCACCCACCTGCCGCTGAAGCTGAATATGGCAGGGGTCATCCCGCCGATCTTCGCTTCCAGCATTATCCTGTTCCCGGCGACGCTGGCGGGCTGGTTTGGCGGTGGTGAGCACATGAGCTGGCTGAAAGATATTGGTTCGACGCTGTCCCCTGGGCAGCCGCTGTATGTGATGTTGTACGCGGCTGCGATTGTGTTCTTTTGCTTCTTCTATACCGCCTTGGTGTTCAACCCCAAGGAAACCGCGGATAACCTGAAGAAGAGTGGCGCGTTCGTTCCAGGTATTCGGCCGGGCGAGCAGACGGCGAAGTATATTGATCGCATCATGGCGCGCTTGACCTTGGTGGGCGCGGCGTACATTACCTTGGTCTGTTTGCTGCCGGAATTTTTGATCGTGAAATTTAATGTGCCGTTTTATTTTGGTGGCACCTCGTTACTGATTATCGTAGTGGTGACCATGGATTTTATGGCGCAAGTACAGTCTTACCTGATGTCGCACCAATATGAAAGCCTGCTGAAAAAGGCCAACTTTAAGGGTGGTGGGGCGGTGGTTCCGCGCTGACAGGGCAGGAAAGATGGCCAAGGAAGATTCGATTGAAATGCAGGGAGTGGTGTTGGAGAACCTGCCCAATGCCACTTTCAGGGTCAAGCTGGAAAACGACCATGTCGTGCTGGGGCATATTTCCGGCAAGATGCGCAAGAATTACATTCGCATCCTGCCTGGCGACAAGGTGACGGTGGAAATGACCCCGTATGATTTATCGCGTGCCCGGATCGTGTTCCGGGCCAAGTAAGTTTTACAGTGAGAGGTGTGAAATGAGAGTTCGAGCATCGGTCAAGGCCCTGTGCCGTAATTGCAAGGTGATCCGCCGCCGTGGCGTGGTGCGTGTCATCTGTACCGACCCGCGCCATAAACAGCGTCAGGGTTGATAGTATTGTTGTTGATTGCAACATCGGCATCTAGCTGCTAGAATCGCCGGCTTTTTTGAATCTGCCATTATTTTTGGAGTAAGTGCATGGCCCGGATAGCAGGGGTAAATATCCCCAACCACAAGCATGCCGAAATCGCGTTGACCGCGATTTATGGCGTTGGACGCAATACCGCCCAAAAAATTTGCGCGGCTGCCGGCGTGGCTGCCAGCACCAAGATCAAGGATCTGAATGACGCGGAAGTGGAAAAGCTGCGTGACGAAATCGCCAAGCTGAAGGTAGAAGGCGATCTGCGTCGCGAAGTTTCCATGAACATCAAGCGTTTGATGGATCTGGGCTGCTACCGTGGCGTGCGTCATCGCCGCGGTCTGCCGGTTCGCGGTCAGCGCACCAAAACCAATGCACGTACCCGTAAGGGTCCGGTCAAGCCGATCAAGGCATCCAAGTAAGGGATAATGCGACATGGCTAAAGCTAACGTACGCGTACGCAAAAAAGTAAAGAAGAACATCGCCGAGGGCATCGCCCACGTGCATGCTTCATTTAACAATACCATCATCACCATTACCGACCGCCAAGGCAACGCTCTGTCCTGGGCGACTTCGGGTGGTGCCGGCTTCAAGGGTTCACGTAAGAGCACCCCGTTTGCCGCGCAGGTTGCCGCCGAAGCTGCCGGCAAGGCCGCGCAGGAATGCGGTGTGAAGAACCTGGAAGTGCGCATCAAGGGCCCTGGCCCCGGCCGTGAATCCTCGGTGCGCGCCCTTAACGCCGTCGGCTTCAAGATCACCAGCATTACCGACGTGACGCCGGTGCCCCATAACGGCTGCCGTCCGCCGAAAAAGCGTCGCATTTAATTGCGCCGGATCTATTTAGGAGAATACCTTGGCTAGAAATCTTGATCCCAAGTGCCGTCAGTGCCGCCGCGAAGGCGAAAAGCTCTTCCTCAAGGGCGAAAAGTGCTTCACTGACAAGTGTGCGATTGAAAAGCGTAACTTCCCGCCCGGCCAGCATGGTCAGAAGCGCGCCCAGCGCCTTTCCGACTATGGTGTCCAATTGCGCGAGAAGCAGAAGGTGCGCCGCATTTACGGCGTGCTGGAGCGCCAGTTCCGCAGCTATTACGCCGATGCCGACCGTCAGAAGGGCATCACCGGAGAAAACCTGCTGCAACTGCTGGAATGCCGCCTGGACAACGTGGCCTATCGCATGGGTATCGGCGCATCGCGTACCGAAGCGCGCCAGATCGTGCGCCACAACAGCATCAAGGTGAACGGCAAGCGCGTCAACATTCCGTCCTACCAGGTAAAGCCGGGTGACGTGGTGGAAGTGAGCGAGCGCGCCAAGCAACAACTGCGCATCAAGGGTGCCCTGGAAGCTGCCGAACAGCGCGGCTTCCCGGAATGGCTGGAAGTGGACGTCAAGGCGCTGAAGGGTACCTTCAAGGCCAAGCCGCAACGCGACGAACTGCCTTCCACCATTAATGAGTCCTTGGTGGTCGAACTGTACTCCAAGTAATCCAACGTATCGCAAGGATTAAGCTATGCAAAGCAGCCCGACTGAATACCTGAAGCCGCGCGTTGTCGACGTCGAGGTGATTTCGCCTCTGCGCGCCCGTGTCACGCTGGAACCGATGGAGCGTGGATTTGGCTATACGCTGGGCAACGCCCTGCGCCGCGTATTACTGTCTTCGATTCCTGGTTTTGCCATTACCGAAGTCAAGATTGACGGCGTGGTGCACGAGTACTCCACGCTGGAAGGCGTGCAGGAAGACGTGGTCGACATTCTGTTGAATCTGAAGGGTGTCGCGCTCAAGCTCAACAGCAAGAGCGAAACCATCCTCACTCTGGAAAAGTCCGAGGAAGGCGTGGTCAAGGCTGGCGACTTCCAGACTGGTCACGATGCCGAAATCGTCAACCCGGATCATGTCATTGCCCACCTGACCAAGGGCGGCAAGCTGCGCCTGGAAGCCAAGGTGGAAATGGGTCGCGGCTACCAGCCAGTGCCGGCGCGCCAGAAGAATGCCGAAGAAGAGCACGTGCTCGGCTTCATAGCGATTGACGCCCTGTTCAGCCCGATCACCAAGGTCAGCTACCATGTGGACAGCGCCCGCGTCGAGCAACGCACCGACCTGGACAAGCTGGTGATGGACGTGGAAACCAATGGTGTGCTTGACCCGGAACAGGCGATTCGTGATTCCGCGCGCATCCTGATGGGCCAGCTGGCAGTGTTTGCCGATCTGGAAGGCTCCACGGCGGAAGAAGTGGTCAAGCATGCACCGCAGGTGGATCCCATCCTGCTGCGCCCGGTGGATGATCTGGAATTGACGGTACGTTCCGCCAATTGCCTCAAGGCCGAGAACATCTATTACATCGGTGACCTGATCCAGCGTACCGAAAACGAACTGCTGAAAGCACCCAATCTGGGCCGCAAGTCGCTGAACGAAATCAAGGACGTTCTGGCTTCCAAGGGTCTGACGTTGGGTATGAAACTGGAAAACTGGCCGCCGGTCGGCCTGGAAAGAGTGTGAGGGATAGATCATGCGTCATCGCGTAAGCAACCGTAAACTGAACCGTACCAGCAGTCATCGCAAGGCGATGCTGCAGAACATGACCAATTCCCTGCTGAAGCACGAAGTCATCAAGACTACGCTGCCCAAGGCCAAGGAACTGCGCAAGATCGCCGAACCGCTGATCACCCTCAGCAAGAAGGCGACTCTGGCCAACCGCCGTCTGGCGTTCGATCGCCTGCGTGACCGCGACATCGTGGTCAAGCTGTTCGACGAACTGGGCCCACGGTATCAGGCTCGCAACGGCGGCTACCTGCGCATCCTTAAGTGCGGCTTCCGTGATGGCGACAACGCCCCCATGGCGCTGGTGGAACTGGTGGATCGCCCGGAAGCGGCCGAAACCGCCGAATAAGCACCGGAGCAGCATGAACGCAAACAAAAAAGCCAGTCATCCGACTGGCTTTTTTGTTGCCTGGAGGCGGGGATGATTTTACTCTTCACCGATTTTGGTAACGCCGATATCTACGCCGGCCAGCTCAAGGCGCGCTTGTTGCGTGACCATCCAAAGGCGGCCATCGTTGATTTGCTGCATGATGCGCCAAGCTTTGATGCCAAGGCTGGTGCGCATCTGCTGGCGGCGCTGGCGCCACAATTGGCGCGGGGAGTGACCCTGGCGGTGGTGGATGCCGGGGTCGGCAGTGCGCGGCGGCCAGTCGTACTGCAAGCCGACGACGCCTGGTATGCTGGCCCGGATAACGGCCTGCTGTCTATCGTGGCGGCGCGCGCCAAAACCTGCCGCTGCTGGGAAATCGTCTGGCGGCCGCAGCCGTTGTCCCACTCTTTCCATGGCCGCGATTTGTTTGCGCCGATCGTGGCCATGCTGGATGCCGGCGACTGGTGGCCGGAGGCGTTACGAGAGATTTCCGTCTTGAATAGCGAGTTTGGGCCGGATGACCTGGCCGAAGTGATCTATGTTGACCATTATGGCAATGCCGTGACCGGCCTGCGCAGTGGCAACTTGCCGCATGACGCGCAAATCATGCTGGCAGGCCACAAGTTGGGTTATGCGCGGGTTTTCTCCGAGGTGGCGCAAGGCACGCTGTTCTGGTACGAAAACAGCATTGGGCTGGTAGAAATCGCCGTCAACTGCGGCCATGCCGCCAAGGCGCTGGGCATAGGCGTGGGAAGTGTTATCAGCGTTGCTGGATAAAGGCCTGTATCTCCTGCGCGCCAAACGGCCAGTACAGCTCCCGGCCATTATCCTGGCGCCGCAGCACCGGTATTGTCGTCCCGTAGCGCTGCAGCAGGGTATCATCCTCGATAATGTCTACGTTTTGCCAGACCAGGTTGAACTGGCGCAGAATGCCCTGTGCTTCATCGCACAGGTGACAGCTCTCGGTGCCGTAAAGTATCAACATTCGATCAGATTGCCAGCTTGCCGCAGTGATGGTGGACGGAGAAAATTGTATCGTGAATAGACGCGTACCACATGAATTTCATACAATGCACCATTTGCCAAAAATGTGAGCCGGGCAATGCCAGAAACTCAAGTATCCGAAGAAAATCTCCAGCAGGTCAACCACCTGTTGAGCAAGCACAAACTGGTTGAAGGCTTGGTGCATAAGCAGGATATGCCGCGCCATCAACTAGTGGAGAATATTGTCCAGCGCCAGCATCTGGCTGAGCTGCATACCTTGCTGGCGCGTTTGAGCGCAGATGCGATTGCGGGCATTATCCAGGCGCTTCCCAGCGGCGACAGGCTGTTGGTCTGGGAACAGGTGCAGGAAGAGCGCAGTGATGATGTCCTGGAGCGGGTGCCGGATGAAATCAGGGAGGCCTTGGTGGGCACAGGGCATCACCAGGTACATAAAGTGATATTGAACGCATTTGAATTGTTGAACGGCAGGCTGCGGCAGGTACAAGTCAGCAGCCGCGCCGATCTGGCTAACTTGCACCCGATCTGGGTGGACTTGGTAAGTCCGACGGCGGAGATGTTGGCCTGGGTGGGAGAATTCTTTGAATTGGAATTGCCCGACCCCAACGAACTGACTGATCTGGAAGCCAGCGCGCGTTTCTATGTGGAAGACAGCGGTGAGATCTATCTGATTTCCGACTTCCTGCTGGATATGGAAAACGAGTCGCGCAATGTGCCAGTCGCTTTTGTTCTCCATAACGACATCCTGTTCTCGGTACGTCAGGAGGAATTGCCGGTATTCCGTCTGCAGCGTTTGCGGGCGCGTACGCAGCCGGGATATGTGTCGGATGCCAAGGATGTGTTGCTCAGCCTCTACTCCGCCGATGCCGAGTATTCGGCGGATGCTCTGGAGGACGTGTATGCCGCGCTGGGGGAAGTGAGCCGGCAGGTGTTGAATTCCAACATGACCGATGCCAATGCAGCCAAGATTCTGGCCGATATTGCACGCGAAGAGGATTTGAATGGGCGCATCCGGCGCAACGTGCTGGATACGCGGCGTGCCGTGTCATTTTTGATGCGCGGCAAGCTGCTTTCTATCGGGCAACAAGAGGACGCACGCCAGATATTGCGCGATATCGAGTCGCTGGATGGCCATACTTCTTTCCTGTTCGGCAAAATTAACTTCCTGATGGATGCCACGGTCGGTTTTATCAACATCAACCAAAACAAGATCATCAAAATCTTTTCCGTTGCATCGGTGGCCATGCTGCCCCCCACCCTGATCGCCAGTATTTACGGCATGAATTTCAAAGGCTGGTTCCCGGAACTGGGCTGGGAGTATGGCTACCCTTTCTCTCTGGTTTTGATGTTGGTTTCGATTGTCATCCCGTTCGCGTACTTTCGTAAAAAAGGCTGGCTGCGCTAGGCTAGATGAAAAGTTACGAATTATGGCTGGAACTCTGGGGTGACTTAAGCACCCCGGCGGTGTATTGGCAATTGCTGGTACTGGCGCTCAGCTTGGCGCTGGCATGGCTGCTGAACCGCTTTATCCATGGCCAGGTCATGCATCAGGCGCCGGAATCCTGGAGAGTGGGTGTCGGCGGCGCCAAGCGGCTGCTGTTTTCGCTGAATTCGCTGGTATTCACTTACCTTGGCATGCTGGTGCTGCGGCACTTGGCGATGCATACCAGCATGCTCAAACTGGCATCCTCCCTGCTGATCGCCACGGCGGTGATCCGGCTTGCGGCCTATGCTTTGCGCTACGTGTTCGCGCCTAGCACTTGGCTGCGCACCCTGGAAAACGCTATTGTTGGCACGGTATGGGTGTTGGTGGCGCTGCACTTGGTGGGATTGCTGCCGGAGCTGGTGCAGGCGCTGGAAGACATCAGTTTCAGCATCGGCAAGCACACCATCACGCTGTGGCTGATCCTGCAGACACTGGTTATTGTGGTGGTGACCATCGTGGTGGCGCTATCGGTTAGCCGTTTCCTGGAAAACAAGCTGATGCGCGCCGAGCAGATCGACATGAATATGCGCGTGGTGCTGAGCAAGCTGTTGCGTGTGATATTGATACTGCTCTGTGTACTCACCGCGCTGTCCGTGATCGGCTTCGATATCACACTGCTGTCTGTGTTCGGCGGGGCATTGGGCGTCGGCTTGGGGCTTGGGTTGCAGAGAATCGCCAGCAATTACGTCAGCGGCTTCATCATTCTGCTGGACCACTCGGTACACCTGGGCGATGTCATGACCATCAGCGACCACTATGGCGTGGTGTCCCAGATACGCTCGCGTTACCTGATACTGCGCAAGCTGGATAGCACCGAGGTGGTGATCCCCAATGAAATGCTGATTGCCTCCGCCATCATCAACCACTCGCTGTCCGACCGCAAAGCGCGCATCTTGCTGCCGGTGCAGATCAGCTATGAGAGCTCACTGGAGGCGGCGATGGAAGCGATGCGCGAAGCCGCACTACGCCAGCCGCGGGTGTTGAAAGAACCGGCGCCGGAAGTGCTGGTCAAGGGCTTCGGTGAGAACGGCATAGACCTCAACCTGTCGATCTGGATTGAAGACCCGGAAGAAGGCTCGGGCGGCCTGCAATCGGCGATTTACCTGGACATCTGGAATGCGTTCCAGAAGCTGAAGGTTTCTGTGCCCTACCCGCAGCGCGAGGTCAAGATACTGGGTGGAAGCCCTTCCTAGTACTGCACCTCAAGCGCTTCACACAAAAAGCGCATGAAAGCGGCGGTTTCGGCAAAACGCCTCCCTGCCAACTCCACCAGCCCCTCCCCGGTAACCTCTGTCAAGGATAGCGGAGCCATGCCAACAAAGTCCTTGCGTTTCAAATCCTCGATGGCTGGGTGATCCATCGCATAGCCGCGCGGCGGGCGCGTTAGGCTGTCGCCCCAGAGCTGCCATGGCTGGCCTGAGAAATGGTCGCGAACGGCAAACCACTGGTCGGGCTTCTGCGCAATGTAGTCGCGGATCCGTTCAAGCGCATCGGCATCGGGGCGCCAGCAGCCCACGCCCAGGAAGCACTCGTCCGTCGCGATATGCACGTAGAAGCCGGGCGCATGGACATCCTTGCCCAGCTCATGGCGAAAATGCATGCCGATGTTGGTCTTGAACGGGGTCTTGTCGGCCGAGAAGCGCGTGTCGCGGTAAACCCGCATCAGCGACCCTCCCACTTTGCGCGGGATGGCCTCAAAGTGTGGGGCGAATGTCCTGATCACTGGCCCCATCATTTCTATGAAATCCAGCGCCGGCTCGCGCACCAGCAATTCATAGCGGGCTTTGTTCTGCTCAAACCATGGCTTGTTGTTATTGGCCGCAAGCTGGCCGAGGAAGTCGAAGGTGGCGGTGGTGAACATGCGCTTTCTCCCTATCGTTGATTGATCGGTTCCCTTACTCGCCGGCGACGGTCATGCGCTCGATCAGGATCGAGCCGGTCTGCTTGGAGCCTTGCACCAGCACGTCGCTGCCCACTGCCACAATCTGGCGGAACATGTCCTTGAGGTTGCCGGCGATGGTGATTTCTTCCACCGGGTACTGAATCTCGCCGTTTTCCACCCAAAACCCCGCCGCGCCGCGCGAATAATCGCCGGTGACCATGTTGATGCCATGTCCCAGCAGTTCCGTCACCAGCAAGCCGCGGCCCATGGATTTGAGCAGCCCGGCAAAATCCAGTTCGCCGCTCTGCAGGATCAGGTTGTGGCTGCCGCCGGCGTTGCCGGTGGTGGTCATGCCGAGTTTGCGCGCCGAGTAGCTGGACAGCATATAGCCATGTAGCACCCCGCCGCTCACCAGGTCGCGCGCTTGGGTCGCCACGCCTTCATTGTCGAACGGCGAACTGGCCAGCCCCTTCTTCAGGTGCGGCTGTTCGCTGATGTGGATGTGCGGGGCGAATATCGGCTGCTCCAGGCTATCCAGCAGGAACGATGATTTACGGTACAGACTGCCGCCGGAAATCGCCGAAACGAAGTGTGACAGCAGGCCGGAAGCCACGCTGGCCTCGAATAGTACCGGCACCTGCGCGGTCTTGATCTGGCGCCCGCCCAGGCGGCGCACGGTGCGCTGTCCGGCCACGCGGCCGACTGCCTCGGCGCTATCGAGGTCGCTGGCGGCACGCGCCGTGCTGTACCAGTAGTCGCGCTGCATGTTGTCGCCGTCCTCGGCGATGACGGAGCAGCTCAGCGAGTGGCGCGAGGTTGGGTAGCCGCCGCTGAAGCCGTGGCTGTTGGCGTAGGCGAACATGCCTTCGTAAGTGGAGACGCTGGCGCCTTCCGAGTTATTGATGCGCGCATCCACCTGCCGCGCGGCGGCCTCGCAAGTCTTGGCTAATGTTATCGCCTGCTCGACGCTCAATTCCCATGGGTGGTAGAGGTCAAGTTCGGGGATTTCCCTGGCCAGCAGTGCCGGATCAGCCAGGCCGCAGAATTCGTCATGCGCGGTGTAGCGCGCGATGCTGCACGCCGCCGCCACCGTATCTTTCAGCGCCTGCGGCGAAAGGTCGGAGGTACTGGCATGGCCGCGCCGCTGGCCGAAATACACCGTCACCGACATGCCCTTGTCGCGGTTGTATTCGATGGTTTCCACTTCCTCCAGCCGCACCGACACGTTTTGGCCGATGCCGAGGCTGGTTTCCGCTTCTGCGGCGCTGGCACCGGACTGCTTGGCCAAGCGCAATACTTCGGCGCTCATTTGCTGCAGGTCGGCGGCGGAATAACTGAATCGGGGTTCGCTCACAAGAGGGCTTTCAAAAAGCTGTTATCATACCGCAGCATGAATCAGCCAGACGACATTACCGAACAAGAACCCCTCAGCAAAACCAAGCGCAAGGCCGCCATGGAAGCCTTGCAGGAGCTGGGCGAAGAACTGATCGCCCTCAACAAGGAGCGGCTGGCGCAGCTGGCGTTGCCCGAAGTTTTGCTGGACGCGGTCAAGGAAACCCAGCGCACCACCGCGCATGGCGCGCTGGCGCGGCAAAAGCAATACATCGGCAGGCTGATGCGCGAAATAGATACCACCGCCATCGCCGACCAGCTGGCACGCTGGAAAGGCTCGCACCAAGAGGAAAACGCGCATTTCCACCAATTGGAAAAGCTGCGCGCACGCCTGCTGGACGATGACAGCGCCTTGGCCGACTACCTGCACCAACACCCGCAAGCCGACAGCCAGCAACTACGCACCCTGATCCGCAACGCCCGCAAGGAAACCGACGCCGGCAAACCGCCCAAGAGCAGCCGCGAACTGTTCAAGCTGTTGCGTGAGCTGGCCGAAGGCTGATTCGTGCAAATCGCGCACGACCACAGGGTGTCTTAAGTTACGAGCTTCTGCTATCGGCCAAAACCAGCCAGTCGAGGTTGCTTTCAAATTTGACTTCCTGCATGTGAACTTATGAAAATAATTTTTCTACAACCTCGTTAGGGCTTACGACATGGATCTTTCAGCCTTTCTTCCATCGATTGGAACCTTTCTTACAGGTATTGTGGTCGCAGTGGTTTCCGCACGCCTCACAGTCAAATATGCTCTCACTCGCTTCTATTCAGAAAAGTGGTGGGAAAGGAAGGTTAGCGCCTATACATCCATTATTGAGGCGTTACACCATGTTCGCGACTACGCCGATACCAACCTGGAATTCGAGAAGCGCGGCATGGATGTTCCAGAAGAGGGCGATAAGGAACTCACAGAGAGACTTCAACAGGCAATGAAAGAGCTGCGGAAACAGTGGGACATTGGCAACTTCATCATTTCTGATGCTGCTGTCGAAGTACTCAACACCTTGATGTGCGAGCTAGATCAGTCTACCCAAAATGTAACTTGGAGTACCCATCTGATACTGAAACTGGAGGCCGTAGACAAGTGTCTTTCCTCAATGCGCACGATCGCTCGGGCCGATCTCAACGTGCCATGAGCTCTAGCCGCAACTGTTCATAGGGGTATTAGCCCTGCCGGGTGGGCAAAAGCTGTCAAGCGTTTGCCCACGCGAATATCACTGATCTTCTGAAACCTGCGTGGGCAGACAAGCTGCCCACACTACGATGGTGAAGATGGCGCCTTAGACGTGCGTGGAGGCAGGAAGAATTCGCTAGGTTGCTGGTATAGCCGTTGCCGCAATTTAGCCAGCAGCGTGCGCCATTGCACGAAAGTCACCCGGCGCGCTTTCATTGCCACTACCAGCGCCAGGCCGAAGCTCACCAATAGATTGGTCAGGCCGATCAACCCCACACCCAGCACTGCCAGCACCACAACTTGTACCGGGGCGTGGAAATCCAGCCCGACCAGGGAATAGCCGAGGTAGGCCGAGGAAAAGGCGATGTGGCGGATATCCAGCGGAATGCCGAGCAGCACGCCCAGCCCCGTCATTCCGCCCAGCAGCAAGCCGAAATAGAAGTTGCCGGCCAGCGCGCCCAGGTTGTTCTCCACATAATGTGCCACGCGATCCAGCCGGCGCTGCCCGATCAGGCGCGCCAGCCAGGGCAGGGCGCGCAGGCGTTGCGGGATGTTGTTGTAAATGGCCAGGTTGTCGTGGTAGCCGGCGATGAGGCCGGCTAGGAACAGGCAGACGCCGGCGACGGCGGCATAAAACAGCGCGCCGCTATGCAGCGGGTCGGTGTCGGCCAGCAGGTGCAAGGCTTTTTCTGGCGCGACGAAATGGTTGCCGCTCAACTGGAAAAAGCCCCAGCCGATCAGCATGGCGACCGGCACCGCCAGCAGCACGTTACCCAGGATGGCGACGCTCTGGCTGCGCAGGGTGCGCGCGATCAGCGTGGCGAGGCCGTCCATTTCACGCGTCTTGCCGCCGCTTTCGCCGATGCTGGCGGCGATGGCGGCGGCGGTCATGGCCGGCTGCTTGGTGGCGACGGTGAAGTGCAGCAGGTGGATGAGCACAAAACCCAGGCCGTAATTCAAGCTGAACACGATGGCCTCGGTGAGCGGCGCCAGGTGGCGGCCGGCGGCCATGATCTTGAGCATGGCCATGAAGGCGATGACAACACCGGCGCCCATGGCCGAGCGCATCAGGCCGAAATATTCGGCGCGCGTTTCGGTGATGTAGTGCTCGCCGGTGCGGCTGGCGTTTTCGGTGACGCGCAGTGACAGCAGCTCCATGTTCTCGCGCCAGTGCTGGCGCACGTCGTTTTTGTGGCATTCCGCCGCCACCAGCGTCTTGAACAACGCCACGAACAAGGGGTAGGCGCTGCGCCCGCTGCGGTCTTCGCGCAGCGCGCCGAGGACTTCCAGCAGGGCTTCCTGCCGTTCGATCTGTTGCAGCAGGCGTTGCAGCAGGAAGGTGAGGCGGATGCTGGTGCCGTGCTGTGAGGTGGTGCGTTTGATCAGGGTGATGATCTGCCGGCACTGATCCAGCATTACCAGCACCTGACGCTGGTCTTCGCCGGAGCCGTCCTCGTCCTCGACGAATTGCTTGAGATACTTGGCGGTTTCAATGTTCTGCGCGATGAAGGGTGAGGCGTAATCCTCTAGCTCCGGGTGGCCGTGGATCAGCTCCGGCTCCAGCCCGGTGGCGGAAATGCGGTAGGACAGCACCAGCACCGCGTCGGCGATGCCGCCGATGGCGGGCGGCAAGCCTTCCTGCGGGACTTCCTCATCAAAACGCAGCGCGTCCAGCAGCTCCAGCCAGGTTTCCTCCGGCACGGCCAGCACCCATTGCTCGTCGGATTGGTGCGGAAAAATAAGCGCGAATAAATCCTTGAGGTAGGCCGGGTTGATGGCTCCCGGCAGGATTTTGTGGCTGAGGCGCCGCCATATTTCGGCAAAGAAACCGGTGCTGGGCTGGATGCCGGCATCCACGTACAGGGAAACCGGTTTGCGTTCGCCCAGCACGGATAGCAGTGCCTGCCGCAGCGCGGCTCGTGCTTGCGGCTGGGTATCGAGGACATGGCACAGCGACAGTACCAGGTTGGCCGCCCGCTCGCCGCGAGCGGGGTGTTCCGGGCGCAAGGAGTTCACCAGCTCCGCCAGCAAAGCCGCCAGGTCACCGCCGCATTCGGCGTGGTGCAACAGGATGTCTTGGATCATCGAAGCCAGCGCTTAGTCAGAAAACCGGCCTTGATTGTAGCGCAAAATTACGGCCGGCTTGCCAGCGTCAGACTCCTGCTCAGAATTTCACCCTGCCGTTCAAACACGACTTCAACGGATTGCCCGGCATAGCGCCGTGCCGTTTGCATCAAGGCTTCCGGCTGGTCGAGCCGGGCATCGCCCAAGCGTAGCAGGGTGTCGTCCTTGCGCAACTCGGCGGCGGCGGGCGAACCTTCGATCACCGCCAGAACGACCAGGCCGGTTTCGCCGTTTTGTGCCTGCGCTGTTCCTTGCACGTGCACGCCCAGAATCGGCGCGGGCAGCTTGGTCCAATAGGTGGCAAAGTAGTTATAAAGCCTGCCGGTGCCCGGTGCCTCATCTGTATTGGCGGCCTGTGTACCGGTTGCTGCCTTAGCAGCATCAGGCCTGACCGATACCATCGTCCTGTTGGCAACTGCGGTATAGACCAGGGCGACATCGGCATTGACCTTGACCGCCTGCTCGGTCAGCTTGGCCGGGGCGACATCAGCGGCCTCGAACGAGGAGTAGCCCAGGACGTCATAGCCTTTTTCCAGCTGGCGCTGGTAGTCGGCCTGCTTGTCCTTGCCACGGAAGATTTGCGGCGGCCCGGCTTCCGCCTTGGCCGCGACCTTGGCCTGGCTGGTGTAGGCCTGGGTATAAGGGTTGTCGGATACGGGTTGGGGTGTGGCAGGATGGTTGGAAGCGCAGGCGGTCAGTAGCAGGGCGGCTATCGGTAAGGTGAGGAAGCGCATGGCAAGTCCTTTGTTGTTGTTCCCGCATCAACCGGCTTGGTGCGGGGTAAGCAATGGTATGATAAAAACTCCCTGAAGCAGCTATTCGACATCGCTCATGACAAAACAATTCATCAAGATCGGCCTGGTTTCCATCAGTGACCGCGCCGCAACCGGCATCTACGAGGACAAAGGCATCCCGGCCCTGCGCGACTGGTTGAGCGCGGCGCTCACCACCCCGTGGGAAGCGGTTGCCCGCGTCATCCCGGACGAGCAGGCGGAGATCGAAGCCACGCTGAAAGACCTGGTGGATCAGGAAGGCTGCAACCTGGTGCTGACCACCGGCGGCACCGGCCCGGCCCTGCGTGACGTGACACCGGAAGCCACGCTGGCGGTGGCCGACAAGGAAATGCCGGGCTTCGGCGAACAGATGCGCCAGGTTAGCCTGCACTTCGTCCCCACCGCCATCCTGTCAAGACAAGTCGCGGTGATCCGCAAGCAAAGCCTCATCATCAACCTGCCCGGTCAGCCGAAATCCATCAAGGAAATCCTGGAAGGGGTGAAGGACACCGATGACAAGCCCATCGTCCACGGCATCTTCGCTGCCGTGCCCTATTGCCTGGATTTGATCGGCGCGCCCTATATTGAAACCGACGAGGCCGTGGTCAAGGCGTTCCGGCCTAAGTCGGCACAGAAACCAGCATGATTAGAAGTCGTAGCGCAGGCGGCCCCGCCTGCATTAACAAGCTCCCTCGCCCGCAAGCGGGAGAGGGTGGGGGAGAGGGAAATGCGGGCGGGGCCGCCTGCGCTACACCATGACCTCCGAATTCACCCTGATTGAACGCTACTTTGCCCGGCCTACGCCCGATGCGGCGCTTGGCGTGGGCGACGATGCCGCGCTGCTGGCCATCACGCCCGGCATGGAGTTGGCGGTTTCCACCGACATGCTGGTGGCCGGCACCCATTTCTTCCCCGATGCCGACCCGCGCAAGCTGGGCTGGAAGACACTGGCGGTCAATCTTTCCGACCTCGCCGCGATGGGCGCGCAACCACGCTGGGCAACGCTGGCGATTGCGCTGCCGCAGGCTGACGAAGCTTGGTTGGCGGCGTTTGCCGAGGGCCTGTTCAAGTGTGCAGACAGCTACGGCGTGGCACTGGTCGGCGGCGACACCACGCGCGGGCCGTTGACCCTGAGCGTCACTATCATGGGCGAAGTGCCGGCCGGTCAGGCCTTGCGCCGCGATGGCGCCAAGGCTGGCGACGACATCTGGGTTTCCGGCCATCTCGGGGAGGCCGCCCTGGCGCTGGCTGCGTTGCAAGGTTGCGCCACACTGGACGAGCAAGCCATGACGCACTGCCGCCGTGTGCTCGATACCCCGCAACCGCGCGTGGCACTGGGGCTAGCGCTGCGCGGCATCGCCCACGCCGCCATCGACATCTCCGACGGCCTGCTGGCCGACCTTGGCCACATCCTGGAGCGTTCCAACCTGGGCGCGGAAATCCACTTCGATGCCTTGCCCTGCTCCGCCAGCCTACAAGCGCTGCTGGACACGGAACTTGGCCGTAACTGCCTGCTCAGCGGCGGTGATGACTACGAACTATGCTTCACCGCATCGGCATTGCGGCAGGATGCAATCACCGCCACCGGCGAGCGGATTGGGGTGAAATTAACCCGCATCGGCAGTATCACGGGAAGCAAGGGGCTGCGCTTGCTCGACGACGCGGGCAACCTCATGCCAACAACCAAGGCCGGCTATGACCACTTCGCCTGACCCCCGCTTCCTGCTACGCCACCCCGCCCATTTGCTGGCACTGGGTTTCGGCGCCGGGCTGGCGCCCAAGGCGCCCGGCACCTTCGGCACGCTGGTCGGCCTGCCGCTGTTTGCCGTCCTGCTGCTGCTGCCATCCTCGCTGCACCTGCCCGTCATCGTGCTGCTATTCATTGCTGGCATCCCGATCTGCCAGAAAGCGGGCGACGCGCTGGGCGTAGCCGACCACGGCAGCATCGTGTGGGATGAAATCGTCGCCATGCTGTTGGTGCTGGAATTCACTCCGCGTACCTGGCTCTGGTGGGCGGCGGCGTTCCTGTTGTTCCGCCTGTTCGACATCTGGAAACCGTTTCCCATCCGCCAATGTGACGCGCGCATGGAGGATGGCTTTGGCGTCATGTTTGATGACCTGCTGGCTGCGCTTTATGCCATTGCTACTCTAAAGGTTCTGTTATGGCTGATGACGCGCTTCTAACATTAGCCGCCGAGTTGGGCATCGCGCTGCAAGCGCGTGGCTGGAAGCTGGCGCTGGCGGAATCCTGCACCGGCGGCATGGCAGCGCAATACGTGACAGCCATCCCTGGCAGTTCGGCCTGGTTCGAGCGCGGCTTTGTCACCTACAGCAACGAGGCCAAGCTGGAGCTGCTCGGCGTCTCGCCGGAAACACTCAAGCTGCACGGCGCGGTGAGCGAGCAGACCGCGCGTGAAATGGCGCTGGGCGCGCTCAACCACAGCCACGCCCAAGTTGTTGCCGCGATTACCGGCATCGCCGGGCCGGACGGCGGCTCCAAGGAAAAACCGGTGGGGACGGTATGGTTCTGCTGGGCCGGGCCGGGGGGGCTGCTGAAGAGCGAAATCCGCCAGCTATCCGGTAGTCGCGAAGCAATACGCCGAAAGGCGGTAGAAACCGCGCTAGAAGGGGCGATCCAGCTTACCTTAGCGCCTGATTTATGACATAATTTGGCCCTTTTACAGGGTTGGGAACGCACACCATGGACGAGAACAAGAGCAAGGCGCTGGCCGCCGCACTATCGCAGATCGAGAAGCAGTTCGGCAAAGGCTCCATCATGCGCATGGGCGACACCGACGTGGCCAAGGATATCCAGGTGGTTTCCACCGGGTCGATCGGCCTCGACCTTGCCCTCGGCGTCGGCGGCTTGCCGCGTGGCCGCGTGGTGGAAATCTACGGCCCGGAATCTTCCGGCAAGACCACGCTGACACTGCAAGTGGTGGCCGAGATGCAGAAAATGGGCGGCGTCGCCGCCTTTATCGACGCGGAACACGCGCTCGACCCGCAATACGCGCAAAAGCTCGGTGTCAATGTCTCCGACCTGTTGATCTCCCAGCCTGATACCGGCGAACAAGCGCTGGAAATCTGCGACATGCTGGTGCGCTCCGGCTCGGTGGACGTGGTGGTGGTGGATTCGGTCGCCGCACTGACCCCGAAAGCTGAAATCGAAGGCGAAATGGGCGATTCGCACATGGGCCTGCAAGCCCGGCTGATGTCGCAAGCCCTGCGCAAGCTCACCGCCAACATCAAGCGTGCCAATACGCTGGTGATCTTTATCAACCAAATCCGTATGAAAATCGGCGTCATGTTCGGCAACCCGGAAACCACTACCGGCGGTAATGCGCTCAAGTTCTATTCTTCGGTACGCCTCGACATCCGCCGCACCGGCGCGATCAAGAAGGGCGACGAGGTGATCGGCTCCGAGACCCGCGTGAAAGTGGTCAAGAACAAGGTCGCTCCGCCGTTCAAGCAGGCCGAGTTCGACATCCTCTACGGCGAAGGCATTTCGCGCGAAGGCGAAATCATCGAGATGGGCACCAACATGAAGCTGGTGGAAAAATCCGGCGCCTGGTACAGCTACAAGGGCGAGAAGATCGGCCAGGGCAAGGACAACGCACGCGAATACCTGAAGGAGCACCCGGAAGTCGCCCAGGAAATCGAGGCCAAGATACGCGCCAACGCGGGCGTTGCCGGAAAACTGATCCCGACCGTGATTGATGAGGAAAGCGACGCGTAGTGATAGTCTCGCGTAGCGAAACCGCGTCCCCCTCGCCCTCTGGGAGAGGGTAGGGGTGAGGGAAAACGGTCTTGGTAAAGGCCGTTAGCCTGCGCGAACGTGCGCTTGGATGTCTGACTCGGCGCGAGTATTCTCGCGCCGAACTTTATCGGAAGCTGCAACCCTATGCTGGCGACGAAGACCTTGACGCGCTGCTGGACGAATTCAGGCAGCGCGGTTGGCTCTCCGACCAGCGCTACGCCGATCAGATGGTGCATGCCAGAAAGGGCAAGTACGGCAGCCTGAAAGTGGCGCACGAACTGCGAGCGCAGGGCGTGGCGGAAGACTTGGTAGGCAAGGCCGTGGCGGAGTTGAAGCAAAGCGAAGAAGAAACCGCCCGCAACCTGTGGCGCAAGAAATTCGGTGCCATTCCACAGAGTCGTGAGGAGTGGGCCAAGCAGGCCCGGTTCCTGCAAAGCCGCGGGTTTGGTACTGAAACGATTAAAGCCGTATTACGCGGCGAACCGGAAGATGAGTAGCGCAGGCGGCCTCGCCTGCTTAACCCTCACCCCAACCCTCTCCCAGAGGGCGAGGGAGACTAAAAAGTGGCAGGCGAGGCCGCCTGCGCTACATTAGAAAACTGATGAACAGCAACCAGATACGCCAAGCCTTTCTCGACTTTTTCGCTTCCAAGGGCCACACCATCGTGGCCTCCAGTTCGCTGGTGCCGCATGGCGACCCCACCCTGCTGTTCACCAACGCCGGGATGAACCAGTTCAAGGACGTGTTCCTCGGCTTCGACAAGCGCCCCTACACCCGCGCCACCACCAGCCAGAAATGCGTGCGCGCCGGCGGCAAGCACAACGATCTGGAGAATGTGGGTTATACGGCTCGCCACCACACCTTCTTCGAAATGCTGGGCAATTTCAGCTTCGGCGATTACTTCAAGCGCGACGCCATCCATTACGCGTGGGAACTCTTGACCGTCGTGTTCAAAATCCCTGCGGGAAAGCTCATGGTCACGGTTTACGCCGAGGATGACGAAGCCTACGACATTTGGACGAAAGAGATCGGCGTACCGGCCGACAAGGTGGTGCGCATCGGCGACAACAAGGGCGCGCGCTACGCCAGCGACAACTTCTGGATGATGGGCGACACCGGCCCCTGCGGCCCCTGCACCGAAATCTTCTACGACCACGGCGCGCACATCCCCGGCGGGCCTCCGGGCAGCCCGGATGAAGACGGCGACCGCTTCATCGAAATCTGGAACAACGTGTTCATGCAGTTCAACCGCGACGAGGCCGGCGTGATGCACCCGCTGCCCAAGCCCAGCGTGGATACCGGCATGGGGCTGGAGCGCATCGCCGCCGTGCTGCAGGGCGTGCACGCCAACTACGAAATCGACCTGTTCAAGACCCTGATCGCCGCCGCCGCGCGCGAAACCAAAACCACCGACCTTAACAGCCCGTCGCTGAAAGTCCTGGCCGACCACATCCGCGCCTGCTCCTTCCTCATCGCCGATGGCGTGATCCCAGGAAATGAAGGCCGCGGTTACGTGCTGCGACGCATCATCCGCCGCGCCATCCGTCACGGCTACAAGCTGGGCGCTCGCGCCGCCTTCTTCTACAAGATGGTGCCCGACCTGGTGGCCGAAATGGGTGAGGCCTACCCCGAACTCAAGGCGGGCGAGAAGCGCGTCATGGACGTGCTGCGCCAGGAAGAAGAGCGCTTCTTCGAGACTATTGAGAATGGGATGGCAATTCTCGAGGCGGAGCTTGGGGCAGCCAAATCAGTTCGACTAGATGAAAACCTAGCAATGGCGGCGGAATCAAATGCCGATGGCATTTCTGTTAGCTCAAAAACTACACATATTTTTAGTGGCGAAGTCGCTTTCAAGCTGCATGATACGTATGGTTTCCCTCTTGATTTAACCCAAGATGTTTGTCGCGAATACGGAATTAATGTTGATATTGCAGCTTTCAACGCCGCCATGGCGCGCCAGAAAGAACAGGCGCGCGCCGCCGGAAAATTCAAGATGGCGGCCAACCTGGAATACGACGGCCAGCCGACCACTTTCCACGGCTACGATAAGCTGGAAACGTCTGCCAAGGTGCTGGCACTGTATAAGGACGGCAGCCCGGTTAGCGTGCTGAACGAAGGCGACCTCGGCGTGGTGGTGCTGGACGACACGCCGTTCTACGCCGAATCCGGCGGCCAGGTGGGCGACAGTGGCGAACTGCGCGGCGAAGACGCCATCTTTGCGGTAGAAGATACACAGAAAATCCAGGCCACAGTGTTCGGCCACCACGGCGTACTCAAGACCGGCACGATCAAAGTGGGCGAGACCGTCAGCGCCCGCGTCAATACTGCTGCGCGCCTTGCCACCATGCGCAACCACTCCGCCACCCATTTGATGCACAAGGCCTTACGCGAAACCCTCGGTGACCATGTGCAGCAAAAAGGGTCGCTGGTGGATAGCGACAAGACCCGCTTTGACTTCGTGCATAACGCGCCGCTGACAGATGACGAAATTCACAAGGTTGAGGATTTGGTCAATCTTGAAATCCTTGCCAATGCAGCCACTCAGGCACGCGTCATGGACATTGAGTCCGCGCAGAAAACCGGCGCCATGATGCTGTTCGGTGAAAAATACGGTGACGAGGTGCGCGTGCTGGATATCGGCTCATCACGTGAACTATGCGGTGGCACCCACGTCGCCAGAACCGGCGACATCGGCTTGTTCAAGATCATCTCCGAAGGCGGCGTGGCCGCTGGTGTGCGCCGCATAGAAGCTGCCACTGGGGTAGGTGCGTTTAAACTGACCCAAAACCAAGCGAAAGAACTTGGTGAAGCCGCCAGCCTGCTTAAAGTACCTCAATGGGGTGGATTGGTTCCTATGGCAATCTCTACCCTTCAAGCTGAAAAGAAGGATTTGGAAAAAGAACTGGCCCGCCTCAAATCCAAGCTAGCCTCCAGCCAGGGCGACGACCTGGCCAGCCAGGCGGTGGACGTGGCCGGCATCAAGGTGCTGGCGGCGGTACTGGAAGGCGCCGATGCCAACACCCTGCGCGAGACCATGGACAAGCTCAAGGACAAGCTGAAATCCGCCGCCATCGTGCTGGCCACGGTCAGCGACGGCAAAGTCAGCCTGGCTGCCGGCGTCACCGCCGACCTCACCGCAAAACTCAAGGCCGGCGAACTGGTCAACTACGTCGCCCAGCAAGTGGATGGCAAGGGCGGCGGCCGCCCGGACATGGCGATGGCGGGCGGCACGGACGCTTCCAAATTGCCAGAAGCACTGGCTAGCGTCACAGGCTGGGTAAAAGAAAAGTTGCATTGATATAAACGTCGTCATTCTGGCGCAGGCCAGAATCCAGTTAAGTTAGCGATAACGGCCAAGGCTAAGTTAATGCCCTTGACCCTTGACTGGATTCCAGCCTTCGCTGGAATGACGATGATGGTTGCTCTCTGTGAGCTGTGTGGCTTAAGAATTGTTTTTAAGGAAGTTGTAAATGGCTTTAATCGTACAGAAATACGGCGGCACCTCCGTTGGCAGTCCCGAACGCATCCGTAACGTGGCACGCCGGGTGGCGCGCTACAAGGCGCTTGGCCACCAGGTCGTAGTGGTGGTTTCCGCCATCTCCGGCGAAACCAACCGGCTGATCGGCCTGGCCAAGGAGCTGATGGCGGAACCTGATCCGCGCGAACTGGACCAGATGGTTTCCACCGGCGAGCAGGTCACCATCGCATTGACCGCCATGGCGCTGATGGAACTGGGCGTCAAGGCGAAAAGCTACACCGGTGCGCAGGTGCGCATCCTGACCGATGATGCGTTCACCAAGGCGCGCATCCTCAGCATTGATGAGGAGCGTATTCGCGCCGACCTTGATGCTGGTTATGTGGTGGTGGTCGCCGGCTTCCAAGGGGTCGATGAGAACGGTAATACCACCACGTTGGGTCGTGGCGGTTCCGATACCACCGGCGTGGCGCTGGCCGCGGCGCTCAAGGCTGACGAGTGCCAGATATACACCGATGTGGACGGCGTTTACACCACCGACCCGCGTGTGGTGCCAGAGGCGCGCCGCCTGAAATCAATCACCTTCGAGGAAATGTTGGAGCTGGCGAGCCAGGGCTCCAAGGTGCTGCAAATCCGCTCGGTGGAATTCGCCGGCAAGTACAAGGTCAAGTTGCGCGTGCTCTCCAGCTTCGAGGAAGACGGCGAGGGCACACTGATTACGTTTGAGGAAGAAGACAATATGGAACAACCGATTATTTCCGGCATCGCTTTCAACCGCGACGAAGCCAAGATCACCGTGCTGGGCGTGCCCGACCGCCCCGGCATTGCCTACCAGATCCTCGGCCCCATCGCCGACGCCAACATCGACGTCGACATGATTATCCAGAACGTCGGCGCCGATGGCACCACTGACTTTACCTTCACCGTGCACAAGAACGAGCTCAACAAGGCGCTCGCCATCCTCAAGGACAAGGTGCAGGCCCACATCGGCGCGCGTGAAATCACCGGCGACGACAAGATCGCCAAGGTCGCCATCGTCGGCGTCGGCATGCGCTCACACGTCGGCATCGCCAGCGAAATGTTCCGCACCCTGGCTGAGGAAGGTATCAACATCCAGATGATCTCTACCTCCGAAATCAAGATTTCCGTGGTGATCGACGAAAAGTACCTGGAACTGGCCGTGCGCGTGCTACACAAGGCTTACGAGCTGGAAAACGCATAGGCTAACCATCAAGCCGGTAGTATTTTCCAATCCAGACATGAGCCTGAGCGAGGCTATCAAACGGTGAGTCTCAAGCGACGTGTTGTTGGGATTTGTTAATGAGTTGAAACAGCTTTGCTCTGGCCTCGTTTAGGCGTCTGGCGGTCTCATTATCGCTGCATTCTCTGGCGATTGCATCCAGGTTGCTGAATGACACATCTGTCCGGAGGTGGTCTGCGGCCTTCGGCAACTCCTTGAGTTTCTCATACGGGGTTGTCATCTCCTGGTCAAGGTAATGCTTGCGCAGCCGGCCCTTGTCATCGGAGTATTCGGTTGGGAAATGGCAAGGGCGGTGGAAGTTGAGATAAGGTGACAGCGTTTCAACAGTGAACCGGTTGGCTGTCTGGGCAAAGCGTCCCGGAATGTGGCTGTAACCCAGGAACTTGCGCACGGTAGACACCTTCTTACTCTCCGCCAACGCGTTAGCGTTGGTCTGCCGCGAACGTGACTTGGTCTGCTCGATCAAGAGCTTCTTCAGCAGTACGCTACCGTATAGTTGATGTACTCCGAACCGTTACCTGTTCCAGCGTTTGTAATGTCACGATCATGTCTCCATGATCCCAACTTCCATCTCTTCAGGCTCATGTGTCATTGGATAAGGCTTAACTTGTCAGACTTGCACGGGTGAACTATAATTCGCGTCCTGAAATCGCCTGTTGAACATTTGAAGTGCAATGACTGCCATTTTTACCAGCCAGTATTAGTGGACGGTATCGAAAGTCATAACTTTCACACAGGCATGGTGGATACAGGGTTTCACAGGGCAGTATGAATCCCTCTCTCGCGCCCGTAGCTCAGCTGGATAGAGTACTTGGCTACGAACCAAGGGGTCAGGAGTTCGAATCTCTTCGGGCGCGCCATATAAGACAAGCGGTTAGATGCATAAGTGTCTAGCCGCTTTTTCTTTGTCTGGGGAGTTTTGGGGGACTTCTGCTTCCCTTGCCTCCCTGGCAATCATGGCTAGGCTCCGATTTGTCCGGTTTGTTTCGTCCGTGATCCTATTCAACGCCTCTACCAACTCGGTTACTTGCGCAACCGAGTAGTGCGCCGTCATCCCCTTGCGTACATGCCAAAGAATGTCGGCGATTGTTTCCTCTCTAACCCCGGCTTCCCGCAATCGCATGCCCACCGTATGGCGCATATCGTGAACATGCAAATCATACATACCTGCTAATTTGCGCGCTCGTTGCCATGCTGAGTTATTCATGGTTTCGATCCGATGACCTCGATACGGAAAAACATACTCGGGATGCTCCCCGCGTTGTGATTCTATGATCGATTGAGCCACCGTATTGCATACCAGCATGCGGTTACGTTTCCTACCCTTCACGCTCTCACGTGGAATCTCAAACACCGAGATACCAAGCTCGGGAACAGGTATCTCCCATTCCCACTTCAGACCACATACGACCTCATCCCGCGCGCCTGTGTTCAGATCGAACAGTATCATCCTGGCGAGATGATCCGGCAGTAACGGCAAGATTCGCCGCTGTTCTGTCCAGGTGATGGGTCTGGGTTCACGCTGAAACCCTATCAACGGTAGCAAGGTAATCATAGGCGGTACTTCCAGCCAGGTTTTACCGCTATCGTCGCGCCAACTGCGTGAAGCCAGATTGAGAATCCGTCTGACCAAGGCTAATGCAAGGTTGATGGTTTTATGTGACCGCCCATCCGCCTTGCGTTGCTTCACATAGGGTGCCAGCGTGCCATCGTGGATCTGATCGAGCGTTAACTGCCCAATATGCGGCATTATCGATTCAAGCATGTAGATATCGGTTTGAAGCGATACTTTCTCCTGATGGTCGAGCAGGTACTTGGCCGCAGCCTCATTAAACGTCCATTTCTTGCGCACTCCGAAGAGATGCGCTTGCCGGAGAATTTCCATTTGGCGGATCAGCCAGTTTTCTGCTTCTTCAGCGCTTTCAAAACGGTTGCGAAGTCGAGTGCCGTGGTAGACCTTATCAACCCACCAGTCGCCTTGCTTGTCACGGTAGATGCCACTTTGTTTTCGGCCCATACTATTACTCCTTTCTCGACGGGCCGCCCGTTCCGGGATCGATATTCATCCAAGATTCGATCCAAGTCAACTCGATCGAACACAAGAGAAGTTCCGAAACGAACGGGTGTAAGAAAAGGTCGGAAGTGCTTATCAAAAGCCTTACGCTTGATTCCAAGATAATGCATTGCTTCTTGGCAATTGAAACCACGCTTATCCACGTCATTACACCTTCTACCTATGAACCTTGGCAAGTTGATAGAGGATCGCCAGAATCGGTTGGCTCCGAGACACTCTGTTTAATTTGATTTCTGCCCTGCACGTTTATTGCGAGGCCCGCTATAGGCGGTTGTGACTGATGTGCGGTTGTGCCCCAACGCAAGCGCGACCTTTTGCCGGATGGCCTCTTCTTCGTCAGGATCAATCTGACCGCTCTTGCCACCCCGCAGGACCGGAACCAGCCCCAGGTCTTCCATGAACTTCATGGCAAAGCCTGCTCGCAGCCCATGAGCGGTAATACCCAAAGCTCCAAGGCCGGTTTTTTTGATACCGGCCCTGTAAACTATGTTTGAGAACAGAGTCAGGTTCTGCTTCAGGCTAAATCTTGGGTCACCCATATGTGCGGCGGGGATCTTTACAAACCTCTGTGCTGCAACAAGTACATACTGCTGGTACTCAGTTTTTATCGGAATGACTCGGGGCTTTCCTGTCTTTGCCCCATCGGTGATGTGGAGCATCCCGCCGTGCTCAGCCAGCAACGGCTTTAGCATGATGGCTTCCTTGCGGCGCAGGCCAAAGGCATCCATTACCAACAACTGCATGCCGACGCACGGGTGGTCTTGCATCATCTGATTGATGATTTTGATCTTGTCGATTTCTGGGATGTCCCACGATTTATCTTTTTTTGCGGCATAAACCCTTTTAACTTTGCCTGGGTCATCAAAATATTCCTCCGTCCTGCGTATCATCCCTTTCTTGCCAATCCAGACGCAAAAAACTCTCAGGAAAGACATATAAGTCTGAATCGCCGCCGCAGAAAGATTTTCTTCTTCAAACTTCCGGCACATGGCGCGGACATGTTTTTCCTTGAGGTTGCGGGGCGACAGCTTCTTCACTTATTCTTCCCCAATGGTGCTTTTAGCACTTCGGCTCCAGTAACAGTGCTTCGGCCGATGTCCACTATGGCCGAAAAGCCGCCTGTGATCAAGTAACGTGGCAGTGACCGGTGTTGGATAGACAGCTGCCCCAGGGCAGAAATTATGCCGAATGTCGGCTTTTTCTAACTGAGAACTGGTGCTTTCGACCCATTCCGGACGGTCACTTTGCTCCGAAGCGGACGCTCCGCGATACGTATGAATGAAACGTATGACTATGTTGTCCAAGAACCGCCCATCCAATTATGGAGGTGTATAAAACAGTCCTCTACCATCTGGTTTGCTTTTATCAACGAGCACAACGGGCAGGGGAAATTCTTTGCGAATGATGGGTGTTTTTTCGCCATCCTTCATGTGCCCATTGGTTTGGTAGACGACAAATAGCTTTCCATCTAGCCAAATGATTTTTTCAAAGGCTACTTTATTCATCCAAATTGTGGATAGACGTGGGATGTCTGACGGAACTTTCTCGCCTTGATTCACGACGACAATCAACAGATTTTTCTCGTAAATTATGGGATCCCTAGGCCCCCGGCAAGCCCTGTCAAAAACCACGGCAGATGACTTGGTTTGCGGAATACTAACCCGCGTCAGTTCAGTGTTTTCGCATACGAGATCCTGGCTGTACTTAACAACGGAAAGTGTTACTGCCAATACAAACAGTGACCAGCCCGCTATCATTATTTGTTTCTTGGTCTTTCGGTAGAAGAGCTCATTGCCGAAGGCGTCTAATAATAGATTGCCAACGAGACAGAGAAGGCTGCATACATAATCCAAGCTGGATAACCATATAGCGTTGTAGTTCTGCCTCCCTTCGCTGGGAGAACGAAATTATCGACCACAACGCCGTAAGTGCCATATGCAACCAGCAGCACTGACACGACGGTTTCGAGAATGCGTTTCTTCAAGTTGTCCACGGTGATATCGAGCCTAAGGGTCTATGTTTTTATCGTGCAGCTAGGCCGGTAGAATAGCAATCTCGACCGGCCGCTTATGGCCGAAAGCGCCAATTATCCAATATCGCTACTAAGCTGACGTAGCCAGATCGATATCTGTAAGGAGCGGCGTTCACGCGCAACATCTTCCGGCGAATTGTGCCTTGAAACGAGTATCAGCATAATTGCAGTATCGTGGAATATCAAACGGATTCGCTCATGTCAGAACGCCCCAAACGTCCCAAGAACAAACCCACCTGGTCCGACGTCAGGAGCAAGCTTGCCGACTTCGACCGGGCGGGGTTGCAACAGCTGGTGGCCGACCTCTATGCCTTTCACAAGGACAACCAGTCATTTCTTCATGCACGTTTTGAACTTGGCGAGAGCCCCCTCGAAGCCTACAAGCAACGCATCCAATCAGCGCTGGCTCCAGATATCAGCCGCAAGCGCAATGCCATCATTTCGGTTGCTGCCGCCAAAAAGGCGATCTCCGAGTACAACAAGGCCATTGGTGATCCTCTGGGCATACTGGAACTGCGGGTGTTCTGGTGTGAAACTGCGGTCATGTTCTCCATGGAATACGGATACGGGGACATTGGCTACCTCGATGCGCTTGCTCTCCAGTACAGCGAAGCCTGCGCCGTATTGTCGGCCCTCGATGAACCCATGCTTGAGAACACCATCGAGCGCCTCACGAACATTCGTGACGATGCAGAGATGGGTTACGGTATTTTTGATTACATGGCGGATACCTTGGGGCAGGCGTTGCTCATGCTTCCCACCCCCGAAATCGAAGCTGAGATTCCTGTAGTCGGAAACACATAGATCATGGCGTTCAACGATCTCGACAGGAAGCGCATTGAAAAGACAATGGCAGGATTCCTAGCTAAGCGGCGCCCGCCACCGCACATCCGGCACGAACTCGACATTGGCTATCGACTAACTGTCCAGAGCATTGAAATATTCGAGATTCGCCCGCAGTGGGACAATCCGTCGATCATTCACGAATATCCGTTTGCAAAAGCCACCTATGTCAGAACTCAGAACCTGTGGAAGGTATTTTGGAAGCGGGCCGATCTGAAGTGGCATGGCTACGAGCCTGCTTCAACGGTACAGTCGGTCGACGAATTTCTGGCCGTCGTAGATGCCGACCAGTACGGCTGCTTTTTCGGGTAGCACCGCCGCCTTGCTGTGTGGCCGCTTTCTGGCAATATGCAGTATGCGTGCTCTCGGCCATAAGCGGTCATCCGTCACTGGCTTGTAATCTCTGGTCGAAAAAGCTGCTGAATGCTGGTTTGCGTGGTTTTAACTGCAGGTCGTTACAGCTATCGATGAAACTAAATAATAAAGGAGAATTGGAATGGAACTACTGTACTGGATTGTGTTTGCTATTGTTGCATTCCTGGTGCTATCCACGGTGTTCGGTAGTTTTTTTACAGTAAAAACGGCTGAGGTTGCCGTGATCACCAGATTCGGAAAATTTCTTCGTGTTGCCAATCCTGGGTTGAACTGGAAATGGCCTTTCATAGATGCAGTAACTGGCAAAGTTAGCCTGCGTGTGAATCAGATTACTTTAACCATGGAAACGAAGACAAAAGACAACGTGTTTGTCACTATTCCCATCTCTGTTCAGAACCGGGTTCGTCCTGAAAATGTTTATGATGCTTTTTATAAACTGTCCAATCCTGCCGAGCAGATTCAATCTTATGTTGAACAGGTCATTCTCGGTCATGTCCCTGGCATGACATTGGATGAGGTATTCGCCAGTCAATCAGGAATTGCCGCGGCGGTGAAGAAAGAACTAGATGCTGATATGACTGGATTCGGCTATGAAATCGTTAATGTGCTGGTTACCGATATTGTTCCTGATCCAAAGGTTAAGTCAGCGATGAACGATATCAATGCGGCTCAACGCGAGCAGGTTGCCGCGAATGCCAGGGGTGAAGCAGAGAAAATTCTGGTCGTTAAAAAGGCTGAAGCTGAAGCGGAAAGCAAGGCTCTTCAAGGGCAAGGTATCGCAAATGAGAGGAAGGCTATTGTTGAAGGTCTTCAGCTTTCTATTGAGCAATTTCAGAAGTCCGTCGGAGAAGCGACTACCGCTGAAGTTATGCAGTTGGTGTTGATTACGCAATATTTTGATACTCTTAAATCCATCGGCGAGAATGATAAGACCAACACACTATTCCTGTCTCACTCTCCCGGATCAATTAAAGATATTTCTGATCAGATACTGCAATCTATGCTAGTAGCGGAAAGAGCGAAGGTTTAAGTGAGCATGAGCACGGATTTGTAGGAGCGAGAGGAGCGGTAAATGATGCCCAACCTCTCCATCACACGGACTGACGCGATAAGGCCGCGCAATCTGGTTATAAAACTTTTCTGACTGTCCGCTTTGGGTCGGAGTTGCCGGATTAATTGAGGTGCTCGACCGGCAATCCTCGGCCAACAACCAACGTTCAGGAACTTAATCCAGCTTAACTGTTTAGTGCAATTCATTCATGCCGAGACAATGATGCGTAGCCACTTTAGTCTTATTTCTGTCGCCATCTCCATAATAGCTTTGTCATTTGTCGCTTGGTTTACTGTCAAAGATAGTGAACGGTGTTCAAAGGAAATGGCGGAAATAAAGAACCAAGAGAATTTGCCTGAGGCAATGGAGTTTTTCTATTCAAAAAGATGGTTGATATTTAATATTTCGTTGATGCTCTTACCAACAATCATTCTTTTCAAACTCAATACAATTGCGTTTTGGGCACCGCAAAAACACCCTAACGATTTCTTGGCTGGCATTATCTTAGGCGTAATATTCCTGCCATTCACCATACTGTTTGGCTGGGGCGTGATACAAAATGCTAAAAGGCTTATCCATATCAATCAGCCGGCGGTCACGATTAGCCGGGATGGATATCGATATGAAAATATGACGTATACGTGGAGTTCTGTGGACAGCATGAAGACTTCGGGAAGAAATCCGTCGCTTTTGATCCAACACAAGATGATCAATGATGAAAAAGGGCGGATAGTTTGTATCCCTCTTTCGAATCTTGCTCAGCCATATTTGCCGGAATACGCTGAAAAATATTGGGCTAGTTTTTCTCCGAAATGAGCCGGTTGCTGTTGCTCTGTAACTCTTCGCTAATGCAGGTTAAGAACGTCGCCTTTGGGTCGTGAGCACGCATTCCCTGTATTGAAAAGCAGCCGTTCTCGTGAATTCTTGATTAGTGACTGCTCAAGACCACATAGCAGACCAAACTGGCTCAGAACTCGCCGGCCGCTTTGGCCGAATTCCAGTCGGCAGTTCATCGGCCAAGGCTGCCCTTGGCCACAAGAAGTTCCAATGGCTGGAATAGAACTAATTCCTGAAATTCCAGAAGCCAAAGTTTGTTGCATCCAATCGCTTTCAGCTCCTAGTTAACCAAGAACAGAAGTGGATTTTAAGAAAAGAGTGGTTTATAGTCCCATTCATATAAACAGAAAGCGAATAATCCCATCAAACATTTTCTACGGCAGGAGGTGCGTATGAATAGTGCAAATAATGATGCTATCAGAGCTCTTATATTCGATGCGATCAACAATCCACGTGTCAGGGCCTCCTTATATGAGAACCCTGGCCTCGTAGCCGAACGATATGGAATCAGCCCCTCCGAAGGCTCTGCGATACTCACCCTCAAGAATTCCCTGATCTCGGCGCTTGGCCCAGAACAGGTAGTGGCCCTAAATGACCTGCTCCTGGCAAGAGCGTATGGTCCCAGCCCTGGTGGGCCAGATGGTGGGCCAGATGGTGGGCCAGATGGTGGACCGGGTGACCCTGGCCCATGCATGCCAACCAAGAGGGACTGTGGTCCTACCCTACATCCGGATTAAAAAGGGAGAATCGTGGCCAGCCATGAATCATCACCAGTAATTCGATCTGGTGGTGAGAGGGGAGGGGCTGTCGATCGCCCTTCCAACGTAGCACTACGTTTCGTTTCGTTAGAGATCACTCCCCAATGCAATCTGACGTGCGGGCACTGCTACACCAAGTCCTCCCCCTATTTTCACGATCCCAATGTTGTAGATTGGCTGCGCATTCTGCGGGAGGCCCATGAACTTGGGTGCAGACAAGTTCAGTTCATCGGGGGTGAGCCCACGATCTATCCTAAGATAGTAGAGTTGCTAACGACCGCGAGCGATCTTGGTTACGAGTACATTGAGATATACACGAATCTCGTAAGTGTGCCAAATAACTTGCTCCGGACGATTGGGGACCTTGGCGTGAAAGTTGCAACTTCATTCTACAGCTCGAATAGAGATGTCCATGAACAACTCACTGGCGTTAAAGGAAGTTTTGATAAAACCGTAGCTGGAATCAGGCAAGTCCTCCTGAAGAATATCCCTCTTCGTGTGGGTCTGATTTCCATTCATGACGACGAGTATCAATTGCAGGACACGATATCGTTTCTGTCCGGTTTGGGCGTGGATAAGAATAACGTCGGGGTAGACCACCTTAGGCCAGTAGGCCGTGGTATTGGCTATGTTGCAACAGAAAATCCAAAAGAAAGGTTATGCGGGAATTGCTGGAAAGGACGTTTAGCCATTTCTTGGGATGGCATTTGTTACCCTTGCGTCTTTTCCAGAAACGTTCCCGTGGGCGATGTCCTCAAGGGAAGTCTGGAAGAAATCGTTTGGGCACGCGCCCTACAAAAGTTTCGTGAAGAAATTTTTTGCGACTCACTGGTTAAGAAACACTCGTTCCAAGAAACGAGCTCCTCAAGCGATTTCACAAGAAGCCTTGCTGAGATTGTTTTCTCCGAATAGGAGCATTACTTTTGCCGACACGAGTTCTTCAGTAGTTTTTCTATTAGTCTCCATCAAGTGATACAGCAGTTTACGCCAAGTCCCGCAGTCGACCCCTTCGGAGTTTTTCAATGCTTTCTTAAACCAACGACTACTCTCATCTAGAGTCGTTTCCAGAATATCAGAGCTGTGAACAAGAACCTCGTATATATTGGAACCCGTTGTCTTTATATGTAACTCTTGCTTCTCCATCATCGAAGCAATTCTCACCGTGACAGGAGTAGATCGGTTTTGGAGGTAATCCTCCCTCCAATCCATTGCGTCATCATAAAGCTGGAACCCCACCAGAAAATCATCGATGCTCGTAGAGAGCCTCTTGATGAGAGCCGGCCGATTCGCAATAAAAGCCAATCCCGCCAAGGCTATCTTTAACGGGGCAGATTTGGCTTTTGCAATTTGCTGATATTGAAGAAAGCTGAAGTTTCGAGGATCGGTTCTTTCGTAGATGTGATACAACTCCGCAGAGTGATGCTCGCGAAAGTAGCGATCATGGAGCACCCAGAACCTGGATCTTTCCCCGAAGATCCCCATAAGTGAACGCTGGAATTCTCCAAATAAGCTTGTGGCTAGAAAAATATGCCGCGGTGTAGATTCGACTTGTGAATCGATCAGCTTGTCTACAGATAAAGCGTACAGTGTTCCCAGAGTAGTGCAATAGGTTAGCTTTCGAACCAGCTTCCGGTTCACAGGGAATGCATCAAGAAAAAATAACGGAAGCAACCCGATAAACGAAACCCCTACGGGAAGGTTATCCATCTTTTTCCTGTTTTCAGCGACTCCGAGATATGTTCCTGTGTCGAGCGCCAAATCTTTGAGAGTCGGCTCCAATCGATCAACGAAACGAGTGAAACGTTTATGTGTTAGTTGCTGCTCTGTTGCTAACCAGGACCACATGGATTGGTTGAGCCTCCTACATTGTTTAGGTACTTCATGAATCGTTCCCTATTCAGCAGATACTTTACACCCAAATTGTCTGGAATGTGCGCCAATGCGGCCTTTCAATGGTGCTATATCATTTGTCTGCTACGGCCGATGTGCCGTCACCAACCCTCTTTAACCCTAGCCTTGCTGCTCTGAGAATGCCGACAACTGGACCACATCCCTTCGCCCCTTGAGGTGCTTGACCAGTATCTTGTAGGTATCCAGGTCGAACACCGCTGCGGGCGGATTTTCCAGCAGGGCATGCAGTTCTTCCTCGTTGTGCGCCGTACCCAGGTAAGCCCAGTGGTCGACGACGTGGACTTCCTCCCTGTCCCCGTGTGTTTCCCGTATCCCCACCGCGCCCGGCCACGGCCAGGTTCTGAGCTTGAGACGTGCCAAGGCTTCCAGCAGGCGGATGTTGTGCTGGAGCGGGTCTTCCTTGCCGATGCATACACCCTTGCATTTCTTCAGTTGATGGCCGAAGCACGGACTGGCCTTACCCCTGCCGCGCTTCTCCAGTCCCAGTTGCACCTGGCATAGCTGATGGGCATCCGCCAGGTCGCGCAGCGCCTCGACGGCTTTCCTCTGCGAGGTGAATGTGCCGTAGAGATCGCGCTCGCGGCAGAAATCGATGTCGGCCGCATATCGCAACAGCAGCGTCTTGCCGCCATGTTCCGCATCGGCCAGCTGCCAGGTGCAGAGGTCGTTCTCGCGGCGCAGGCGCTGGTTGTGGATGGGTTGCAACTGTTTGATCAGCCGCGCCTCCAGCAACTGCGCTCCCAGGTCCCCGGCAGTTTCCATCCATTCGATGCGCTTCATCTGTCGGGAGAGGCCAAGCTCCTTGGTGCTGCCGTGATCGCCGGAGAAGTGCGACAGCACCCGGTCGCGCAGGTTGACGCTTTTGCCGACATACAGCGGCATGTCGTTGTCGCCATAGAACAGGTAGACGCCGGGACCTTCCGGTATGTCATCCACCAGCCCTTCCGGCAGGTTGGGCGGCAGGGCCGGTTTTTTCATGACGTGCTTCATGGCGTCGCGCACCTGTTCCGGCGGTAGTTCCTCGGTGATGCGTTGCAGGAATACCGCCAGCACGCGCGCGTCGGCCAGGGCGCGGTGACGCTCGTCCATGATGAGGCCCATGCGCTGGATGAGGCTGTCCAGGTTGTGTTTATAGTGCTGGGGGTAGAGCCGGCGCGACAGCCGCACGGTGCACAGGGTGTCGGCACGGAACCCTTGTTCAAGGCGGCGGTATTCGTTCTTGATGAAGGCGTAGTCGAAGCGCGCGTTGTGCGCCACGAAGATCCTGCCTTGCAGTTTAGTGGCCAACAGGTCGGCAATGTCGGCAAAGCGCGGGGCATCCTGCACCATGGCGTTGCTGATGCCGGTGAGCTGTTCTATGAATTCCGGGATGCGGCATTGCGGGTTGACCAGGGTGCTCCATTCCTCGGTGCTGCCGTCGGCGTGGATTTCCACGATGCCGATCTCGGTGATGCGGTCATGCTGCGGGCTGGCGCCGGTGGTTTCCACGTCCAGGCAGACCAAGGGGCGGTCAGTGAGCATGCAAGGGCACGGGACGGGGCCAGGGGTGGATGTGTGGGGTGGTCATCCGGTCAGTCCATCGTTTCCGCTGGTTACCCGGATTCGGTAAAGGGCTACGCGAGCCGCCGGAAGCTTGCCTCCCGGCGACCTGCGCAATCCAGTGCATCCAGCCTGTCAGTTGACTGCGTCCTTCAGTGCCTTGCCAGCGGTGAAAGCGGGTGCATTGCTTGCGGCAATCTTGAGTTCAGCGCCCGTGCGAGGGTTGCGGCCGGTGCGCGCGGAGCGCTTGGACACCTTGAAAGTGCCAAAGCCGATCAGGGTAACGCTGTCTCCACTCTTGAGGGCTACGGTAATGGAATCGGTAATGGCATCGACAGCCTTGGCTGCCTCGGCCTTGGTCAGGCCGGCATCTGCGGCAACGGCATCGATCAGTTCGGATTTGTTCATAGGTAATCTCCCTTGTGGTTGGTGTGAAAGCACGGCACTGTGCTTCCTGAATGTCCGGGTGTCAAGCCGCGAGGGTCATGTGATGCGATTGCGCTCTATCCAGCCTTGCGCCAGATGGCCGCCCAGCACGGCGGCAGGGATGGTCGAGACGTAGCCGATGACGCTGAACCAGGCCGGATAATCCTCCATCGGGAATAAGGCGCCGTAGAGCACACCCAGAACGCCGATGGCCCCGGAATTGAGATAGGGCTCTTTTTTGGCGATGCGCGCCGCAACATAGCCGCCGGCGATGGTGGAAAGCGTGCCGAGAATGAGGCTCCCGATCAGGAAGCTCTGGCTTCTGATTGCGATCGACAGCGCTTCGGCGATTTGCTCATCGCTGAGTTCCGGCCGGAAGGCGTGGCTTGCCGAGGTGATCATCATCACAACGCCCGAAACAAAGTCCATTGCCAGCACCATGACGCATGCAATCACGATCGCCTTCAAACTGAATTTGTTCAAGTTGCTCTCCCTCGCTGATCCTGGTCAATTTTGAAGCATTCGGGAATTGACGTCGACCAGCCGTGGCCAGCGGTCATGGATGTAATGATATTCCGGCGGAGTATCCAGCGTGACGACGTAGACGCGAGCTTCATCCCCGTTGTTCGCAAGCAGCCCTTGTATCACCTGTCCGGGCGGCACCTCGAACCAGTGGGAATTGCGTTCGTGATCCTTCTCCATGAAGGACTGCACGGGGATGAGTACCGGTCTGGGATGAAAGCGTTTCCACTTGCCTTCGTTGATGGAGTCCAGCCTTGCCCAGCCGCCGGGAGCGAAGAAGCGGTCATCATCCTCCTTGCGCTTGCCCCACGCCACCCATTCGGTCTTGCCGTCCTTTTTGAGGACAGGCAACGCGGCCTTGGGGCTGGGGAAGTAGATGTTCCAGGTCTTGCCGGATTTGTCGGTGTATTTGGCGCCGCCACACATGGGGAAAGCATACTGCAAACTGCGCAAGCGTGAGAATTCGGCGGGTAAAAATATTCCCCGGTGTTTCCGGCTGCTTGTTCCGTCACTGAAGCATTTCGACATTGCCGATATTGCGCCCGGCGCCTCTCCGGCGTATTCTTGATTCACGTTACATTATCAAGAAGCCCTCATGTCCACCCCACCCAGCACCCACGGCGGCCGTCGCCCCGGAGCCGGCCGCAAGCCCATGAGCGGCAAGTTCGGCGAACCCACCACCGTCATGCGCGTGCCGGAAAGCGACAAGACGGCCGTGGTGGACTTCCTGCAAGCGCGCAGGAAACTGCGTGCATTGAATCCAGCCTCGATGGACAGGGTTTCCCTCCCCGCAGCTGATCCGACTCCCCTACGTCTGCCCCTGTTCGGCAACCGCATCGCGGCCGGCTTCCCCTCTCCGGCTGAGGACTACATCGAAGACCGCATCGACCTCAACGAACGACTGGTGAAGAATCCTCCCGCCACCTTCCTCGTCCGGGTCAAAGGCAACTCCATGACCGGCGCCGGCATCTTCGAGGGCGACACCATGGTGGTGGACCGCTCACTTGAAGCTGCCTCCGGCAGTGTGGTGGTGGCCGTGGTGGACGGTGAACTCACCGTCAAGCGCCTGTCCATCCGCCGTGGCAAGGTACGCCTGCTGGCCGAGAATCCCGAGTTCACTCCCATCGAGTTCAAGGATGGTCAGGAACTGGTGGTATGGGGCGTGGTGACCTACGTCATCCACCCCGTCAACTAAGCGGCGAAGCGTGAGAGCCCTGTGATGGCAGACCCCGCCCCCCGTTCCATCGCCCTGGTCGATGTGAACAACTTCTATGTCTCCTGCGAACGGGTATTCAACCCCAGACTGGAAGGCCAGCCCGTGATCGTCCTCTCCAACAACGACGGCTGCGCCATCGCGCGCAGCAACGAGGTGAAGGCCATGGGGGTGAAGATGGGAACACCCTGGTTCCAGTTGAAGGATCTCGCCAGGGAACAGGGCATCCTTGCCTATTCCTCCAGCGCCTGGGGCAGATGCTGGATCAGCGCCATGCGCTGTACCGATTGTCTGGGAAGATTGACTGGCAGGCGGTGGAACAACGCTTTGGCGGACTGTATGCCGAGGAAGGCCGGCCCGGTGTACCGATTCGGCTGATG